>CDZR01012867.1_pt1 | contig 140550 bp, 127 predicted proteins | sample 554781 | NCBI WGS metagenome assembly CDZR01 (sample SAMEA3182065, study PRJEB8094) | gut metagenome | biome: human; feature: gut; material: Stool; isolation source: human stools | place: Canada | collected 2013-01-28
CTTGTTGTCAAAGAAGGAGCTATTGAAATAAATTGTCTTACTAAATCAGCATCCCATTGAATACCTGCACCTTCTTTTAATATTGCACATGCCTTTTCTATAGGCATACCTTTTCTATATGGTCTGTCGCTAACTAAAGCATGATAAGCATCTGCTACAGATACAATTCTTGCAGCAAGTGGAATTTCTTCACCTTTTAGTTTTTCTGGATAACCTTTTCCATCTAATCTTTCATGGTGATATTTTACTATAGGTATTAAATCTCTTAAAGCTTCATTCGGAGCTAAAACTTTTTCGGCACCTATTGTTGGGTGTTGTTTCATAATTTCCCATTCTTCATCATTTAATTTACCCGGTTTTTTTAATACATTTTCAGGTATACCAATTTTTCCAACATCATGAAGAAGTGCACCTATTTTTATTCTTTCAACCTCTGTTTCAGGTAAGTTTATAGCTCTTGCTAATGCTTCTGAGTATCTGGAAACTGAAGTTGAATGGCCTTTTGTATAAGGATCTTTTGCATCAATAGCTCCGGCTAAAGATGTTACCATTTCCATTAAATGGTTGTGGTTTATAATTTCTTCTTGATTAAATTTGTGAACAAGTTCTTCTTCAAAGTTTATACCTATTTGAGAATGACGTTTTGCTAATACTTCAGCAAATGAATTCAATGCTACATCATCCCAGAAATTGAAGTCTGAAGAGCTTATAATTGCAGACATTCCTTCTTTATAACCTTTTGCTTGAGATATAAACATTGCCTGTTCAGCCAGAATTAATAATTTCTCTTGGTCTTGTGTGCATTCAGGATATGTTGATATACCAACTGAAACTTTGACAGGACCCACATCATCCACAAAACAACAAGATAAACAATATGTTATATATTCAGCCAGATATTTTGCATCTTTTGTATCTGTTTCAGGCATAATTATAGCTATTTCATCTCCGCCGTATCTTCCTGCAGAGTCTGTATTTCTTATATTTTGTTTTACTTTTTCCGCAATTATTTTTATAACTTCATCACCTTTTGCATGTCCGAGTTCTCTATTTATTTTTGAGATATTATTAACATCAAACATTACAACCGATAATGGTGTATTACTTGCTTTTGCATTTGCTAATTCCTTTGCCAGAATTTCTTGAAAACCTCTATGATTGTATAAAGAAGTTAAAGTATCTGTATTTGCATATTTATTTGTCTGTTCCAAAAGTTGAGCATTATGAATAAACATTCCCATATAATTAGATAAAAATGTTACCATATTTGTATTTATATTTGAGATGTTTTCTCCAGCAATCATTATACCAATGCATTTATTTATAGACATCATTGGGAATATTACGGAACCTGTTTTTACTAAATACGGTATATTTAAATAATTTATATTATCTTTATCTATAATAGATTTTGTTTTAAAACATTGTATTATTGGATTTGTTTCATCAGATAGAAATATTTTAGAAGAATAACAGTTTCCTGTTTTACTATGAATTTTTAAATTCAAACATTTTGATTTTTCATGAAATAATCCAAATCCAACAAAGCTCCACATTAATTTATTCATGAAAATATCGTTTAACTGAGAAAATAAATCAGCCATGCTGTTGTTGTTTTGAAAAACATCAGAAACTCTTTTCATAATGTCAAAATAATTGATATTAGAGTTTAACGGATTTATGATTGATTTATATTCCGGAGTATATATTTTTGATTTAGTTTTGCTTGTATTAAAGTTATTTATTGTTTCAACAATACTATTTAAACTGATTTCCTCTGCAACAGAAATAGGTTTAACCAGTTCACTGAGCTCTTTTCTGGTTTTTTTTATTTTTGTTATTTCTTTTTCATTAGGGTGTTCTGGTGCAAATGGATTTTTTGGAACAGAAATCATTGGAGCATTTTCTATCGGACTTTTATTTTCTTCGATAGATTTAAAATTTAAATTCTTCTTTTCTTTAGAATTTTGTTTATTTATTTGTTTGTTATTTAACTTTTCCAAGATTTTATCTACCTGTAATTTTCTTCTAAAAGTTTTCTGAAAACAATTTTTTGATAAAATTTTTCAATAATTTTACATTACTCAATAATTTTACATTACATTGTTGTAAAAACAATACTTCAAACAGATGGAATATCTATCCATCAAAGATTAAATCCTATAAAAACGTTCCACACAAATTTATTACTACAAGTATAGTATAAACTATTGTAGGTGATTTTTCTAGTCTAAATCTTAAAAATATTAACAAGTATAAATATTTTTGTAATTATTTATGTTAATATAGAAAATATTCATAGAGGTAAAAATGATTTTAGTAACAGGTGCTGCAGGATATATTGGTTCACATACGGTTATTTCTTTATTGGAAAACGGGTATGATATTATAGGTTTTGATAATCTGGAACTTGGTCATATTGAAATTGTTAATAGACTTAGGAATCTGAATTTAAAAGGCAACTTTTTAGATTTTATTCAAGGTGATTTAAAAAATCCTGCTGATATAAAGAAAGTTTTTGAATTTTATCCAGAAATAAAAGGGGTTATTCATTTTGCCGCATATTCGCAAGTTGGAGAATCTGTTATAGACCCTCAAAAATATTATTATAATAATGTTTTTGGAACTTTAAATCTTTTGAAAGTTATGCTTGAACATAATGTAAAGCGTATAGTTTTTTCTTCAACTGCTGCAACTTATGGGGATGCCGAGTATACTCCAATTGACGAAAATCACCCTCAAAAACCTATAAATCCTTACGGAAAAACAAAGTTAATGATTGAAAATATTATGGATGATTATGATACCGCTTACGGGTTAAAATCTGTTAGATTAAGGTATTTTAATGTTGCAGGTGCAGATTCCCTAAAAAGAGTTGGTGAATGGCATGAACCTGAAACTCATTTGATTCCAAATATTTTAAAATCAACATTTTTTAGTGAGAAAATATTCGAAATGTATGGTGATGATTATTCAACAAAAGACGGAACTTGCGTCAGGGATTATATAAATGTAGAAGATTTAGCAAGAGCACATGTTCTTGCATTAAAATATCTTGAGCAAGGTGGTGTAACAAACTTTTTTAACCTTGGAACTTCTGAGGGAAATAGTGTTAAAGAGGTTTTTGAAAACTGTGAAAAAGTTACTGATAAAAATATTCCGGTAAAAGTTATGCCGCGTAGGGCAGGAGATCCTCCTATTCTTGTAGCTGCCAACACAAAAGCAAAAGATGTTTTAATGTGGCATCCTGAAAAGGATTTGGAACAAAGTATAAAATCTGCATACTGTTGGGAAGAGGAATTAATAGAACTGAAAAAAGGAAAAGATAATGTCAAATAAAATTAATGTATGCCTGTCAACAGATAACAATTATAGTAAATATGCAGGTGTTGTAATAGCTTCTGTTTTATCTAATTCAGTAGATGGTGATTTTAATTTTTATATACTGGATGGTGGAATAAGTGAAGAAAATAAAGCGAAAATTCTATCATTAAAATCCATAAAGAATTGTAATATTATTTTTGTACCTATAAATGAAGATTTGTTTAGTATTTATAAACAAATAGGAACTCATTCTTATATATCATTATCAACATATTATAGGTTAAAATTGGCCTCATTGCTTTCTGATGTTGATAAAGTTTTATATTTGGATTGTGATGTTATTGTTAACTCTGATATATCTGATTTATTTAATACCTGTATTGAACAGTATTATGCTGCTGGAGTTATGGATACAGCTATGACTTCAAGCGGTTGGGTTCCTCCGCTGGAAAAAGGTAATTTATATTTTAATGCCGGAGTTTTATTATTTAACTTAAAAAAAATAAGACAGGATAATATAGAACAAAAATTTGAGGAATATACTCAAAAAGAATTTGAACATATTAGAGTAGGCGACCAGCAGATAATAAATGTAGTTTGTCAGGGAAATATAAAACAGGTTGAATCTGCATGGAATGTTCAGTCTTCTAATTTTATAAACCGTTCAGATTACACAAGTTCACCAAAAATAGTTCACTATGTCGGACGTCAAAAGCCATGGATTTTTGGTTCAATGAATTATTGGAAAAATTTGTATTTTGATATTTTAAAAATTACTCCTTGGAAAATTTCAGAACAAGATTCGTTCAGATGGACAAAATTAAATCAAATAGTGTCAATATTTAATTATATAAAATATCGACCTTTGTTTATGTTTCGTCCAAGATTTTATAAGGCTTTATTTTACACGTATTTTAGGAAAATTTAAAGATTTATTTTACTTTATTTATGCATAAAACAATAATGTTTACTTTTAAGGTTCATTGTTGTACCATTTATTATAAAATGTAATAAAATAATAAAGATTTATTCAAGTTAGGAAGTTCTTTTGGTTAAAAATATATTAGATAAAATTTTTTCAATTGATACAAAGTCGTCAGGGTTTATTGTTATCAATATTTTAGGATTACGGATAAGACACCGTAAATCAAATGTAAAAAAATATAGTGAACAATTTTTAAAGTTGGATTGTCCTATTACAGAAATACCACCTGCAAAAGGTACTTTACGTAAGATACAGCTGGCAAATTTAAAAATGATACAAATTTTTGACAAGTTATGTAAAGAAAATAACCTTTCATATTTTTTAGATTTTGGAAATTTATTGGGTGCTGTTCGTCATAAAGGTTTTATCCCTTGGGATGACGATGTTGATTTGGGAATGATGAGAGATGATTATGAAAGATTTATCAATCTATTTAAAGACGGAATACCGGGGTATGATGATATTTATATATCTTTTAATAATAACGGTAAGGATAAATGTTTTTTAAAAATTTTACATAAAAAATTGCCTAATATAGCAGTTGATGTTTTTCCCTATGATTTTTATTATAAAAAGACTGATTCTCAGGAAAAATTAGAACTTACTAAGAAAATAAGAAAGATTATATCAAGAAAATTATACAAGTTTCTGTATCCGTTCTTTATAAAACGACCGGATAAAATGCGTTTACGTTTTGCAAAAATCAGAGATAATGAAATATTGAATAAGCACATTGTTGATAAGAGTATTGAACCTTCTATCTTTTTTGGTATAGATTACCCTCATCGATATGAAAATTATTTTTTTGATTATAATAAAATTTTGCCATTAGGTAGTATTAAATTCGAAGGTCTTAGTTTTCCTTGTCCAAATGACACAGATTTTGTGTTAAGGCAAAATTTCGGAGACTATATGACTCTTCCTGATGAATGTTATCCAAGACATAATAATTTTGAATTTTTTGAAAATGAAAAAGAATTAAATGAATTTATAGGTGAGAATAATGGATAAAAAATTGTTAATGGTTTTGGGACCAACAGAGATAGAAGAAGATGTATTACAAGCAGGAGCAAAAGCTCAGGTTTATATGAGAACTTCTGATTATTCTCAAAGACTTGAGAAAATTTTTAGAAATTTGCAATACGTTTTTCAAACAAAAAATCCTGTTGTATTTTTTGCTTCATCCGGAACAGGAGCTATGGAAGCCGCAGTAACAAATGTTTTATCGCGTGGTGATACTGCATTATATATAAACGGAGGTTCATTTGGAGACAGGTGGGGGAAGATTTGTCGGTGTCATGGTGTAAAAACTATTGAAGTAAAAGTTAATTTTGGGGATAGTGTAAATCCTGAGATTATTGAAAAAGAACTTGATAAAAATAAGAATATTAAAGCTGTCTTTGCTACATTAGATGAAACTTCTTCGGGTGCATTAACAGATATTAAAGCTCTTGGTGAAATTATTAAAAATTTTCCCGAAACGATTTTTGTCGTTGATTGTGTTTCAGGTTTAGTTGTAGAAGAAATGAAAACAGATGATTGGGGAGTTGATGTAGCTGTATCAAGTTCTCAAAAAGCAATGGCAATTCCTCCCGGATTGGGGTTTATGAGTATTAGTGAAAAAGCTTTAAATTTTGCAAAAGAATCAGATTTGAGGTCTTTTTATTTTGACATTTTTGATCACATAAACAACTGGAAAAGAAATCAAACACCGTTTACTCCTGCTGTTAGTTTACTTTTTCAGCTGGAGAAGCGACTTGAAAAAATACAAAAAGAAGGGTTGGACAAATACAGACAAAGATATTTTGCTCTTACAAAGAGAATTAGAGACGGACTTTTAGAATTTGGATTTGTTCCTGTAGCTAAATATCCTGCAAATTGTGTAACCGGTGTTTTTACAGAAAAATATGACGCTTCTGAAATTGTAAGGATTATGCGCGAAAAATATAATATAGAAATAGCACCTTCAGGGGGCGATTTGAAAACGAAATTATTTAGGGTCGGCAATTTTGGTAATATTACGGAGTCTGATATAGATAGATTTTTATTTGCAATGAAGGAAACTTTGAAGGAGTTGAATAATGATAGGTAATAAAACAGTTGTTTATACTTCAGGAACTTTTGATATGTTGCATTTTAATCATTTAAAAATGATTGAATATGCAAGAGCTCTTGGAGATATTTTGATTGTTGGCGTAAATACGGATGAACTTGTTGCATCTTATAAATCGCAACCGATAATTCCTTTTGAAGAAAGAATTGCTCTTATGAAAGCTATCAAAGGTCCTGATATAGTTATTCCTCAAAAATCACTTGATCATACCGATAAAGTTGATAAACTCCATTTTGATATTTTTGTTGTCGGAGACGATTGGGCCGGCAAGTACGATTACTTAAAAAAACAGGGAGTTGATGTTGTTTATTTTCCTTATGGTGATGGTGTAAGTTCAACAAATTTAAAGAAGAAAATTTATAATAATTACAAAAAACTGCAACAAAAGGTAGATAATCATTTGCCGGCAGATATTGAAATAAGAAAATAATAAAATATTTATTAAATTTTGCTTTTCTTAAATAAGAATAACAAAGGAATAAGCATAAAGCACATCAATCCAAAAATTCGGAAAGAATCCATAAATGCCCATAGATTAGATTGTTTTAGTAGCGTTCCGTATTGTGAATACTGAGCCATATAATTTGCAACAGAAATGTGAGTGTACTGTGATAAGGCTGCTGTTGTTGATTGTACTCTTTCTACAAATGCCGGATTTAAATCGTTTAGTTTACCAACCATCATATATTGGTGAATTTGAGCAAATCTTGTAAGCATTGTTGCAACTAAAGATGTTCCGACAGCACTTCCTATGTTTTTTAGAAGATTTTGTAAACCACTGGCGTTTGTCATCTGGTGATTCGCGATTGTTTCCATGGATAAATTTATAATAGGAACCATTGACAGTCCCATACCTAATCCCATTATATAATTAGGAATCATAATATTCATACTTGCAATCTGTAAATTCAAAAATCCGAATACTAATCCTGCTGAACCTAATAATGTTAATCCAATACAAACTAAAATTCGTTTATCAACTTTATCTGCAATCAATGCACATATTATCATTGCGGTCATACTTCCCAAACCTCTTGGCATCATAGAAAAACCGCTTAAAAATGCAGTATATCCCATCATACTCTGTAAAAATTGAGGCAAAATAGCTAATGAAGCATAAAGTACGGCTTGCATTATAACTTGAATAATTGTTCCAATAATAAAGTTTCTATCCTTAAATACAGATAAATCAACAAGGGTATCTTTTCTGACTATTTGAGAAGTAAAGAAACAAATACCTGCAGTGCAAGATATTCCAAAAATCCAGCATATCCATGTTGCATTGAACCAATCGGCATTATTACCTTTATCAAAAAATACTTGTAAGCATAATAGCCATATTGTTAGAAAGAAAAATCCTAAACCATCCATTTTTACGTCTTTTTGACGTTGTGAATATGGAGGGTTAAATAACATTTTTTTAGATAATATTGCGGCCAGACAACCAAAAGGAACATTTATAAAGAAAATCCAAGGCCAAGACCAATTATCGGTAATCCAGCCGCCTAAAACAGGACCAACAATAGGTGCTATAATAACACCCATTCCGAAAACAGCCATTGCCGTCCCTCTTTTTTCTTTTGGAAAACTTTCCATCATGAGAGCTTGTGATATCGGAACAATTCCTCCACCACCTGCACCTTGTAATATTCTGAAAATTACCATTTCTCCCAGATTTTTTGCCATACCGCAAAGCATTGAGGCTATAGTAAATAATAATATACTAATAATGAAGAAATTCTTTCTACCAAAAAATTTACTAAAAAAATCAACAGAGGGAATAATAATACCACTTGCAATTAAATAACTTGTTAAAATCCACATACTCTCATCTCTTGTTGCTGAAAAACTTCCAGCCATGTGAGGTAGTGCTACATTTGCAATTGTACCGTCAATTACATATATAAAAACTGCTAATAACGTTGGCACTGCTGAAATCCAAGGATTTTTTGGTAAATATTTTTCGTCATCGTCAGCCAGTGCAAGATTTTCTTTTATTTCTTCTGACATGTTCCCTCTTTATGTTATTTTATAAATAAATATAAAAGGGCACTAAGAAAATATTTTTACAAGACAATTTTATTATATGTGTTTATTAAATTTGTCAAATTCTTAGTGCCACGGATCTTTTATGAGTGTTTATTTTTTTACTCTTACCTTTGGTACTACAGACATTCCCGGTACAATATTATATTGATCAGGATCTATTTTTTCTGTGAATACAATTTTTACAGGTATTCTTTGAACAATTTTTACGAAAGAACCAACTGCATTTTCAGGAGGGAATAAACTTGATTTGGCTCCTGAAGCTCTTTGTATACTGTCAATTTTACCTTTAAAAATTTTATTAGGGTAAGTATCTACTTTGATATCTACCTCTTGACCGGGTTTCATGTGTCTAAGTTGATTTTCTTTAAAGTTTGCAACAACCCATACATCTTCAGGAACAAGAGTAAATAAAGGAGAACCTGCAGAAACCCACATACCTTTTTCTACTCTGCGTGAAGAAACTGTTCCTGATTGTGGTGCATAGATTTTTGTATAAGATAAATCTAAAGCTGCTTTATCTTTTGAAGCTTTAGCAGATCTTAAATTAGCATCAGCAACGGTTGTTCCGTTTTTATCAGAGAACAAGGCTTGTTTTGCTTGTGTTAAACCCGCTTTTGCATCATCATATTTTACTTGAGCAGCATCTAATGTTTGTTTTGAAACAGCTCCTTGTTCATATAAATTTGTATAACGGTCTAAGTCTTTCTTGGCTAGAGCAATTGCGGAATCTGCTGCTTTTAAATTAGCTTTTGCATTTGCTTGGTCTAATTTTATTTTTTCATACATAGAGTCGGCTTGTTCAAGTCGTATTTTATAATCTTCAGCATCTATAACTGCAACTAAATCTCCAGCTTTGACATGTTGGTTATCTGTTACATAAACCTCTTCTATTTGCCCTGAAACTCTTGGTGAAACATTTACGGTTGTTGTTTCTACATAAGCATCATCAGTTGATTGGTATTTCATTTCATTGTGTATGTAAAAACCTGTAAGTACTGCCACTACTGCAATAACAATACCTGCAACTGTTCTTTTTACACCCTTTGGCGGATTTTTACTCTCTTGAGTTTGCTCTTGCTCATTTTGAACTTTTTCTTCCATTTTTATAACCTCTTATTTTATATATTCATTTCTACTTCTTTTTCTAAACAATTTCTAAATTTTTCCAGTGATTTTAATAATTCTTTTTTATCATTATCAGAAAAAATTTTAGGAAGTTTATCTATATATTCTCTTAATTGATCAGAAACCTGTTTGGTAATGGCAATACCTTCTTCTGTCATGGTCATTTTTCTTACAAGTCTGTTATTTTTTGTATCTGCATAACGAGTAATATAACCTTTTTTTTCTAAAGAATTTAGTATTCTTCCTGTATTTGCTCTATCCTTTAATATAATTTTTGCAAGTTCTCTTTGGCATATACCACCATGAACCATAATTACATCCAGAGCAACAAATTCATCCATTGTAATCGGTGTATCTAAATTTTGAAAAATTTGATAACCAAGATATCTGCAATATTTTGCAGTTTGTTCTAATTTATAATATATAGATTCTATATAGTGTTCACATTTATACATAAATTTATATAAATATTTTTCTCTTTGTTGTAAAAATAATGTGTTGCATTTGCAACAATATTATGTTATCATACTGATATAGAAAATGCAAGTAATTAATTTTAAGAGGATATAAGACATTGAAAAAGAAGATAGTTATATTATTATTGGCGAGTTTCATATTTTCAAATATTGCTCCTGTATCATGTTTTGCAATAGGTAAAAGTTCATCTAAAGAACCAAAAAAAATATCTATTTCAAAAACACATAAACAAAGAGCAAAAAGCGATGAGTTTAAATATGAATATATAAATTATGATTGGTGGAAAAATTTTAATGATGATATTTTAAACGGTTATATAGATAAAGCTATAAAAAATAATTATGATTTAAAAATGGCTACTATAGCTGTTGACGAATATTATCAAGCCATAAAAGTTCAATTTGCGAATGAACTTCCTTCTGCAGGGGCCGGTTTTGGACCAGGGTATGCAAAAATGCCGGGGACAACTGATTCTTCTTGGGGTTTTGCAATGCCGGCTTTTGTGAATTATGAAGTTGATTTATTTCTTAAAAATCATGACAAAACAAATGCTTCTAAAAAAGAATATGAAGCTTCTTTGCAGGATGAAAGAGCTGCATATATATCAATAGCTTCAGCAGTAGGAACAACTTATTTGAATATAGTAAAGCTTGATAAAATGATAGCTCTTCAGGAAGAAATAGTAAAAGATAGAAAACTTATTTATGATTTAATGCTTTTACGAAATAAAGAAGGTTTGACATCAACTGCAGATACAGTTAAAGCAAATAAATCTTATATTGCCGGAAATACTGATTTGACAGAATATAAAAAACAAAGAACAAAGCTTCTAAATCAGTTTTGTGTTTTGATTGGTGAAAATCCAAACAATGCAGAAAAGATTACAAGAGCAAATTTTGATGATTTGAATTTTGCTGGAGCTATTCCTTCAGAAATATCTTCGGAAATCATTGCTCAAAGACCGGATTATATAAAAGCAGAAAAAATGATTCAAAAAGCAGGAATTGATGTAAAAGTAGCAAAGAAAGAATTTTTACCTTCTATCAATATAACTGGTTTGGCATTTTTCCTCGCTGGTGATATAGGAAGCTTATGGTCTACAAAAAATGCATTAACAGCTCTGGGTGGAGGTTTGAATTTGCCGATATTTACAGGTGGTAGAAGAATTGCGAATTTAAAAATAAAAAAAGATGAATACGAAAGATTATTAAATGATTATCGTAAAACAAATTTAACTGCTATTCAAGAAATAAACGATGCGTTAGTATCAATAAAATTGGATAATGATAAATATAAAGATATAGAAACCAGAGCAAAATTAGAAAGAGAAGATTTCGGGTATAGTACACATAGATTTAATGAAGGTACAATTTCTAAACTTGATTTGGTGCAGGTAAAAGAAAACGTGCTATTTACAGATCAGCAGGTTGTTAATGATAAAATAAATTGTCTTGTAGATTATATAGAATTATATAAAGCTGTAGGTAGTCAGTTATAAAAAATTAATAAAACAAAATCTTAATCATATTTTTACTTACTAAACAGGCCGGTACTTATTGTATCGGCTTCTCATTATTTGAAAATTATTTTTTATTTTTTTTAGTTTGTATAGGTTGTTTTATAAATATATAAGAATTATAAAATACAAAGCCGGGTAAATTTGATAATATATTATAAGAAACGTATTATACTAAAGATTTAACATTGTATATTCTTCTGTCCCGTCAAAGCTTGCTTTCCAATGGTGCAGGCTCCTCGTAAGATTTTTCCTAAAACATTAAAAAGATAGGAATTTGAGGTGTTATGAAGTTTTACAAAATCATAGTCTGCTTGAAGTTTGTTTACTGCTTTGCGGCGGAATTCCTGCCATTTGCGGAGCAAATCAAGTTTTGCAAGAGCATTTTGTTTTGCCTTCTCAGGGGTGTATTTGATTGTCTCAACTTGGTTTTCCATTGTCTCAAAATCCTTGTAATGCCTTGTGCAACACATTCATCACTCGTTTTGAGACAGAAGTCAAGTCCTATGAACCTCTTTTTTGTTCTTTAACTCATTTCTATATTTAAGTTGGTTCTCAGATTCTAAAAAATTATTATAACAACGTTGAAAAATCTTATCCAATTTACTTTTTTCTTCTTCTGTTAATTTAATATCAACAATTAACGTGCGTGTTCTGCTATATTTAAATAGATTTTTAGCATACAACTCTACTTGATTATTATTTTTATTTAGTTTGTAGAATAATGCATATTTTGTATATTTATCCTTAACAAAACAATCAGCTTCCCCAACGTATATTTTATCTTCAAACCCTTTTGGGATAATATTATCTTTTTTCAAAAAGCAATATTTATTATTCCATTGACTTAAATAGTAATAATTATTTGATAAACTTATTTTTATTTGTTCTTCTGTGAAGTTTAATTTTTTCATAATTAAAATTTCACAAATTATTTGAGCATACTCCATTGCATCGTAGAAATCATCATTGTCTATTTTAGGTAATTTCCCATAATGAGTATAATAATTCCTAATTCTAACCATTTGACTTATTAACTTGTAGTTCTTTTTTTCATCAAGTTTAAAATTAATTATATTTTCAATTTTAAGATTTTCTATTGCATTATTAATTTTTATTTGAAATGGTAATTGTTGCCAAAAATCAATTTCATTAATTCTTGGTAAATGAGCGTTTTCGTTCTTAAATTTTTTTAATGCTTTTTTACTTTTAGGAGGAACTTTAGCTAATTGATTATAAGGCAAACTTCCAACATAAGCTTCTATACCTTGCATTAATGGTAAAAACTTCATTTGAGGTAAAATTTCAACAGGAGCATCATTATAACGCATATATAGATCACAAAAAACTGGAAAAGTTTCATATGGCTCTTGCTTACTTTGAAAAAACGTGTTAACAATATTTTCAAAATTTTCTTTTAATAAGGCATATGTAGCGAGTATCTTAAAAGGGCTAATATCATCCTGATAATCTTTATTTAGTACATAGTATTGAAAAGTCTTAATTTCAAAATCAGAATTAAAAGAGTTATCCTTTTTATTACTCCAAATTTTAGATATTAAAATTTTTCTCTTTAAACATATTGAAATAAAGTTAACTAATGTTGTCATTATTTCCACAAAATCTGGCAAATCTCTGTATTCGTCTGAAGATATTTTTATAGATTTTATTAAATTGAAATATCCACCAGTTGAGCCCCATTTGCCACTACTACACTTATAGCCAGAGAGTACTTCAATAGTAAAACCATTTAGAATAATTGGCGTAAAATCAGAATTTTTCTTGTATTGTAAAGAAGGCTTATTCTCAGTACTACTTTCGGTATAAAGAGAATCAATATTATAGAAAAAAGTGTTTATATATGGTATTGTGAAATATATTGTTTTAAACTTGATTTCTTTATTGTCAGTAAGTATCTTTTCACCAATATAATGTTTATTTGTATCGATAATCAATGATTGAAAATAGTATCTTTTATCATAAAAAAATTTTCTGGGCTTATCTTCATGTCGCAAATTGTTTAAAATATATCTATTATTTGCTCCATCGTAACAAGTAAAGCATCCATTATTTAGTATAATTTCTTCTTTTGAATGTACTGTTAAGATAAATTCAATACCTTGTCTGTATGTTATATCGCAAAAAAATTTAATTTGATTTTTTGCATCTCTATAATGACAATTTATTTCAACATTTTCTTTATTCACATAAACCTCTAAGATATATTTTAAATAAAAATACTGCAAGCACAATAGATATATTCTTTATTTTTATTAAATTGGAAGTCAAGTCTTATGTTCCAATCTCATTGATAATTTTGGGCATCCCAATTTGCAAGCAAAAATAAAATTGCACTTTTTTGCACTTTCTTGCACTGGGCTTAACTTTAAATACCAAGCCGATTTGAGCCTAATGAGGCTTTGAAATTTTGCAAATGGAGTGCAAAAGAGTGCAAGAAAAGAGTTGTTAAGTGCAAGAAAAGACCGGTATAAATCAACTCTCACTATAAGATTTAAAATACAAGAAGCTGAGATAAATTTAAAAAAGTTAAAATTTCCCGTACGGGAAATTTTATGCTAAAAGTTGTTTCTAAGTATGTATTTTTTACCGTTCGGTAAAAAATATTGATTTTTAGATGAAAATATTGTAAAATTTTACCGATAGGTAAAAAATGAATATTACAGATACTAAAAAACTGGGAGCATATATTAAAAATGCCCGTAAAGAACAAAATCTTACACAAGCAGATTTGGCGATTGCTGCTAATGTCGGGGTAAGGTTTCTTGTTGACCTGGAAAACGGGAAAGAAACCGCACAAATTGGGAAAGTCATAAATGTTTGTCGTGCATTGGGGATTACAATAGATGTAAAATCTCCTTTTGAAAAAATTTAAAAGGTAAATGTTGGGGGTAAATGTTGGGTAATTCTTTGAATGTATTTTTGAATGATAAACATATCGGAATATTAGAAAAAGACGGGAATGGCGGCGTGATTTTTCAATATTCAAACAATGCGGATAGAATCTTATCTTTGAGTTTGCCAATTCAAAATGCCCCTTTTGCTAATAAACAATGCAGAGGATTCTTTAACGGATTACTGCCTGAAAGCGAACATACAAGAATTGCTATTGGAAAAAAATACGGGATTAATCCCAAAAATGATTTTTCAATTTTGCAAGCAATAGGTTATGACTGTGCGGGTGCTGTTTCATTTTTTGACAGTTCTGATGAACAAACACCTTCAAAATACTTGCAAGAAGCTTATGAAATTGACTATACACTATTAGAAGAAAATGAACTTGAAAAATTCATAGTCGAACTCCCACAAAAACCGTTGGCAACAGGGGTTGAAGATATGCGGCTATCATTAGCGGGTGCACAGGATAAAACCTCAGTAATTGTTGTTGACGGGCAAATAGGAATTCCCAAAAGTAATGTACCGACAAGCCATATTTTAAAACCAGCAATAAACGGATTTAATGAAACCATTGAAAATGAATTTATTTGTATAAAAACTGCTAAAGCATTGGACATAAACGTGCCCGATGTTAAAATCGGTTATGCAAATAAGACAAAATTCTTTTTAATTCAAAGATACGATAGAGAAATAATTGACAATAAAATAAAAAGAATTCATCAGGAAGATTTTTGTCAGGCCTCCAACATTCCAAGCGCATACAAATACCAAGCCGAAGGCGGTGTTGATTTTAAAAGATGTTTTGAAATTTTAAGAGCCACATCTCAACCAGCAGTTGCAATTAACCAATTTATTCAATTGATGATTTTTAATTACTTGATAGGAAATAATGATGCACATGGCAAGAATTTTTCTATACTGCATTATGACAATGGAGAAATAAAATTTGCACCTGCATACGATATTTTATGCTCTCAAGTTTATCCTGAATTATCAAATAAAATGGCAATGAAACTCGGCGGACATTATAAACATGATGAGATTTTATTGAGGCATTTTGAAAAACTGGCAAATGACAATGATATTAGTTTTACTCAGTTAAAAAAAGTTATAAAAAATCAATGTGAAATCCTCCCAATTATTGTTGAGGATGTGATAAACAGCTTTGACAATAAAATAGGAAAAGATATTTTATCGGTAGTACAAAAAAATTGTACTAAATTGTTAAAAGAATTTTAGTTTACCAAAATACATCAAAATGAAGTTGTGTTGTATTTTTAGGGGTAAATGCATGAGCGGGAAAGGGTGAATGGATTTTTGCAGGTGGTAGTTTTTGAATGCTATTTAAACGATATTTAAACGCTGTTTAAATGGTGTTTAAATTTTGTGTCATTAGACTTTACTTTTTATACGGAGGAAGCAATCATTGTGAGTGATTAAGCGAGTTTGAAAATGAATGTAGTACAACCTATAAAAAAGCTAGAAGATATTCAAAAGATTAAAAAATATTTGGCAAAAAAGCCAAGAGATGTACTGCTTTTTAGTTTTGGAATAAATACAGGACTAAGAATATCTGATATATTATCGCTTGATGTTGGTGATGTTAAGGGTAGGAATTATATTGAAATAAGAGAGAAAAAGACAAATAAGTATAAGAAATTTCCGCTTAATAGGTTTTTAAAAGAGGAGATTGATGTATTTGTAGAAGTATTGCCAGGGGGACAACCGCTTTTTTATACACAAAAACATTGCAGGTTGGATAGAGCTCAGGCGTATAGAATTTTGAATAAGGCAGCACAAGCAGTTGGGGTGAAGGAGAGAATTGGAACACATACGCTGAGAAAGACATTCGGGTATCATCATTATAAAAAATATAATGATATAGTACTCCTGCAAAAAATCTTTAACCACTCCTCACCATCAGTAACTCTTTGCTACATCGGCATCGAACAAGACACAATAGACGAAAGCTACATGAATTTTTATCTGTAGAAATTTCATTGTGCTAATAGGCTTAAAAGTAATTATTTATAGCTTCCGACTTTTCTTCCGTATTTATCGTATTAACTATAGCTAGGTAAGATTTTCTTTTAAGAACTAGTTTTTAGCATAGTAGTCATAAATATTAACTGCAAAAGTTACATTTTCTCAAAATAATAATAAAATATTTTAATGTTTTTAATATATTTACCAAAAATAGGAGCAAAATTTTTTTTATTATAATCAAGCTATATCATGACTTCTTTTTTATCATTAATTATCTATAAAATTCAAGATTTGATTACTATGTCCATTTTGTTTGAAGTTTTGAAATATATTATCAGAGAGGTTAAGAATACTAATCTGTGATATTTTGGAAAATTTTCAAATATATGAATTTTAAATGTTTAGATAATCAATTTTTAAAATTTCTAATATGTTTTTTATATATTATATGTTAATATTTATAAATATAAGGTATGTTACGTACTAATAATTTCAATCATATTTTTAAATTAAAAATATAATTATGAATAAAAAACTTAAAAATATTGTAAAACAAGCTGTACAAACATTTTATGCAAAAGATATAGAATTAATTCAAGTAAAAGGGATGGAACAGGCTTGTGTTTTTAGAATAGGTCTTTATTTAAATGAAATTATGAAAAATTATCCAGAACTAAATGATTTACATCTTGATTGCGAATATAATAAAAGCAATCGAGGTACAAAAATGCTAGCTGGAGTAAAAATTCGTCCAGATTTGATTATCCACAAAAGAAACTTAAATAATGACAATGCGAATCAGCATAATACATTAGTTGTAGAATTTAAGGGATGGTGGAATGATAACCTTTCAGATATTGAAAAATTAAAAAATTTTACAAGTCCACAATATGGATATCATTATCCTTTAGCAATATTTATCAAATTAGATAAAAATAATAATAAAACTATCTACAGATATTTTCAAAATGGAAATGAAATTTCTGAAGAGGATATTTTATAAGGCTTTTATTAAGTCTGAAGCTTTACCATAACCTGTTATAAATACTGCTCTCTGAGCTCTAGTTAAAGCAACGTACAATAAACATTTTTCTGATTTTATATATTCTTCATTTGATAAATTATCTTCAAATTCATTTTTAGAATATCTTAGAGGAATAATATCCTTATTTACTGCTACAATAAACATTATTTGAAATTCCAAACCTTTAATTCTATGCATTGTTGCAATTCGTATACCATCAACGCTTCTATCATCAATTTTACTCCTTTTAATTTCAAAGGTTGATATTTTATAAGTAGCAAAAATCCTGGTATAATCTTCTATTAATTTTTTTGTTCTGGCTGCAACACAAATATTTTTTAGTTCTATTCCATTATTAGTAAGTTCTTTGATTTTGTTTATTATAAAATCAATTTCTTCATTTGCCGTTTTAAATTGTTGTATAACAGGTTTTATTCCATGCGTTAAAGATTGGCATTCTTTATTAGAATCTATACCTTCGTCCATATCATCAAAATTTATGTTGTTTAGGATCGCTGTTGCATACTTTCTAATTTCTTCTGTTGTTCTGTAATTTATTTTTAATTTACTACTTCTTCCTCTTATATTTACACCTGCTTTTGATAAAACAGCTTTGTTTTTATATATTCTTTGATGAGAATCCCCAACAATAAAAATATCATTTGTATGTTCTTCACCTGCAATAGTTCTCAATAGCATGTAAGCACTCATAGACAAATCTTGACCTTCATCAATGATAATTGATTTATAATGTCTTGAAATTTTATCATTCTGTAGGGCTAATTTACATTCATAATATGCCCAATTTACATCTCGTATGTTTTTGATTTTCATAATATTTTGATATTCTTCAAAAACTTTCCAAACTTGCATTCTTGTTTTTCTATCCAGACGAATACCTCTGCCTACACGTTGTGCACGTAAATACAATGTTTCATTATAGGCTTCTTGTGCACAAACAACATTATTCCATTCGTCCATAAAGAATTTAGCAGAAAAATTAAGAGATTCTCCGGATTGGATAATTGCTTTTTCCCACTCTTCATTCAATTCATCATCAAATTTTATTGCATATTGAATATTTTTTGATTTTAGAAATTTTGAAACCCAAGCATCAATGTTTACCACTTCAATTTTCTTTAAATCATTACTATTGCATATTTTTTTTAAGTTCTCTTCAATATCTTTTGCCAAGTTAGATGTATATGTGGTAAATAAAACCTTTTCTTTATCACTACATGTACTTGCGAGGTATTTTGCTCTATGCATTGCGACTACTGTTTTACCAGTGCCTGCTGAACCCAAAACTCTTGCAGGTCCAGAATATGATTTATCGACCAGTGTCTTTTGTGTTGGATGTAGGAAAACTCGCCATTTTTCTAATGGTTCTGACATCATTTTTACCAATTCTTCATTATTATCTACAATTACAAAACTTCTTTGTGATTGAGTATTTTTAAGAGCTTCTGCATAGCTATTAGTTTTATTGGATTCTGGTATATCATTTGTGATATAGTTTATTACTTCATCATAACTAAATCCATTCATGAGCCATTCTATATTTTCATATGCATCATCAGGCATAATTGTTTTTAAAGAATATAAATCTTGTTCGCAGCATACAGAACGAACTTGTGATATTAATTCTTCTGGTACAGATAATTTTAGTAACTGCTCATCATTATAATTGATAAATAAACTATTTTCTTGTTTAGGAGCATCGTTATATTCTTCCTGTACTTCATATATTTGTAGATTGCCTGTTGTTGGATTAATTCTACATTTTTTTCTAGTTGCCCAAGCATAAGCTTCATCATGGTGGTCAACCCATAATAAAATATATGTACCTTCTTGTTCGTGCTTAGCAATAATTCCTCTATATGTATCGTCAATTCTCACAGAAAATATATTTTTATCTGCTGCATTTACAATTTTTTCATAATTTATTCCTGTTGCAGTTGGATTATTTCTAAATTTATTAATAAACGCTGTTACTTTTCTTTGAATTTGCTTTGGTAATTTTGCAAAAGAATCAAAAAATTCAGTTGATATTGCTAATGTTATATTTATCACTATAAATTACTCCTTTTGAAATATTGGCGCATCACCAATTGTACTAATACTATATACTTTCCATCCATCTTTTTCAAAATCATCTTTATATTTCATTTGGTCTGTTGTTAATAATACAACTTTATCATCTTCCCAAGCATATTCACACATTGCACCACTATCAATTTCGAAACCAACACTTGTAGGTGGTTTCGCACATTTTGAAATTAGATTGTTTATAAAATCCTTTAATTCGTCAATTGTTAGTTCTAGTATTTCGCTCCATTGGTCTTTGTTATTAGTGCCATATTCTTGAACAAAATTTTCTACAATTTCAGAAAAATTATAGATTTCATTATTTAGCCCCTTTCTTGAAACGAATATGAAATCTTTTGCAAATTGCATAACATTACAAAAATGCCAAAAACCTGTCCAGTCAGATTGATATGAATTTCCTTGTCCAATGGTATCATCAAAAATTGCAAAAACAGAAATAGTAGCATTTAGTTTTTTCTCCATTTCTTCACTAGTTGTTGCTGCAGAAATTTTAATATATGAATCTTGATTTGGGGACCATATAGAACAACATTTGGTATTTTTGATTGTATAATTAGCTTTACAAATACCAGCCTCAAGTATATCTTTTACTTCATTAATCCATAATAACTTTTCATTTTCAGTTTTTTGCATAATTGATAATAACTTAAAAGAATATGCTTGCGCATAAGCTTGTAAAATTGTTTCAGCTTTATCATTAGCCAAGTAAGCTAATAGTAGTTCTATTTGAGTTTCATCTTTTACAACTGAAAGAGTTACTTGTAGAGATGCAATTATTTTATTAAATATGGCACAAGATGGCATTTGATTATTATTTAATAGGTCTGTTGATTTTATTTCAACCGGCTTAAATTTTTTTAAAATGTCATTCCAGCATAATGACCATACAACAAAATTTCCTGATTTTAAAACAGCCATTCGTTTTCTTGTATCATCATCAACAATATCATTGTGATAAGTGTAGCCATCCATATAAACAGCCACTGGCTTAACCTTTTGTCCAACAGGCCAAAGAATAAAGTCCGGTTTAGTTTTTACAGAAACACCATTTTCTTTATCTAAAATAACCTGGGGTTCAATTTCCCATATTTTATCTGCAATTTGTAGCCTGTATCCGTCTTTATTTTTTACCATTGCACTTTGAATTTCAATAGGTCTTTCAGGCGTACTTAATCTTTTGAAAACTTCTATAAATTTTGCTTCTAACTCAGTTTCTATAAGAGAGTTTACGGCAATATTAGATATTTTTGCAATTTCTTTAATATTATTTTTCCCTTTTAGAATATTTGTTAATAATTCTACTGCAACTTTTTTAGAAATTTCTCCGTTATTTTTACTTTGTCTGTAAGCAAATAAACAATGGTAACAACCATCATCGCAATTACAGTCTTTAACAACTCTTAACGCTTTTTCTAAAACTTCGATTAAAGCATTTTCTTTTTGCATGAGTTGTTTTAAATATCCGGTTCCACCAGGAACAGAGTCATATATTACTAAATATTGCTTTTTCATCGGTGAATTTTCTATTGGAACATCACTGACGCAAGCTTTTAAATGATCTACATTACCAAAGTATTTTTTCATACCGAGCATAAAGGCTGCAATAAATGATTCTTGTCTTACCATTGAAGATTCTATTACTGTTGTAGCTGGTATTAAAAGCCTTAAAGCTTCCGTATTAAATTCTCTATACAAGAATAAGCAATCTTCATAAGCTTCTTTGTTATTTAAATCTATATTTTTATTCTTACAATAACGAGCATGTTCCGGTTTTTTTGTTTGTATCTTACCGCAGGATTTACATATTTTAAATCCTTTACGCTTAGCTTCATTACCAGCAATAACTAAATCTTCACCTATATCATCCTTTTCACCAAAGTTAATTTCACGAATAGTTGCTTTTTTAATAAATTCATAACCAAATGTGAATTTATCATTATCCATTTGATATGCTTGTGTAATATCTTTATCTTCATCAACATCTACAAGAGTTTGTTTGCAATAAAATTGAACGGTTCTGCTTTCACTTGAATCATCAATTCTTGACTTTTCATATGACATAGAAGAATATACAGTTTGAAATTTTAGCATAGAACGGACTTGACCTGAATCAGCCCATCCAACTGAACCGCACACCGGACAAGATGTAATTGCACTATTATTTCCTGCAGGTTCAGCGTGAGAACAATTTGGACATAATCTCCATCTAATGGGTTTTACAGTAGTCAAATCAATCTGATCTATTTTTAAAGAATGTCCTTTGACATAAAATTCATTATTTGGAGCAAACTCACTTATTGCTGAAGATGCAGAACGGCTGTATTCGTCAGTTATAATATCATATTTTTTACGTCCTTTTAACGTATCATTTTCATTATCTTTTTCTCTATACAGAATTGATTTTAAGGTTATACCTGCTTCAGGAAATGCATAGTTAGGTAATAAACCTTCATCTGACAAAAAATTAAATGTATTTTTGCATCCTAATTGTCTTGCAATATAAGCAAATCCTTTTCTTTCTTTTTCCAATTCATCCATTTCTGCATCATAAGAACTGTCTTTAGGTTTTGATTTTAATTCATCAATTTTCTTTTTTAATTCTTTTGCATTTTTTCTCAAACTTTCTTTTTGTTCTCTTACTTTATTAAAAGCTCTGTACATACAAACTTGAATTGATTGGTTAGAATCAGAACCTTTTGCAAATGCAATAAGTTCTGATTTAGTAGCTTCTTCCATTTTTGGGAATAAAGATATAAAGTTTTGAGTTAAATCTGTCAAATTAGTTTGAATATAATCAAAGAAATTATATGGAAAAATCTTAGAATCTTTCTTTTCTATATTAGTTATGCAAGTATTAATCGTTTGGGGAATATCATTTTCAGTTATATTTTTAGACTTTATCCAAGAGTCAAGACAAAAAGCGATTAATTGACGTTCTAAAACTGCAGATGCTTGTAAAAATATTTTTGGTGGTTCTATTTGTCCTGTGAGCATATCTATCGGATCTGCATAAAAATACAAATCGTGAGGTTTTGTATTTGCAACAATTATATTTAAAGCATTTCCATCTTTTCGTCCAGCTCTGCCGACTCTTTGCAAATATTGAGCTTGTGCAGGAGGAACAGAACATAATATGACTGATGATAAGTTTCCTATATCAATGCCCATTTCTAAAGTTGGGGTGCACGATAAGACATTTGTATCCCAAGGCTTTTTATCTTTTTCTTTATGTTTAAATACTTTTTCTAAATCCTCTCTATCTTCACGTTGCAAAAGTCCTGTATGTTCTCTTGCTTTTATGCGTTCAATATCACCATTGTTGTACAGTTTGTTATAATAATCATTTTCAATATCTATTTGTTCATAATTCCCTGAACAATTTTGTTCTATACAGTTACTATTTGAATATAGATTAAGAATATTTGTTGGTACAGTACGTTTATTTCCGCAATTTATACAATTCAATAATGACGTATCAGTAGTAATATATATTTGGTTTTTATCAAGTGCATAAACATCAATTCCGTTAGGTGAATCTTCAAATTTTACTAATATTTGCTGTTTTTTAAGTGTATCAAATATTATTTTTGAGATATTTGCTATATGTTCGTTCCATATTACCTGCAAGTTACCGATTGTTGAGGAAATAATGTTAAGATATTGTTTATCTGTATATTTATCAAAATTATTTTTAGTACTTATAGGATTTATTATTTCACATAAAAATTTTGGGGTGTTTCTTCCTGGTTGAGATGCTGGAAGCCACATAATACCACCATACTTTGAATTAGTTGATAATCTGTAAGGGTTGCCTTTTTCTTTAACAAAATTATCAAAAACGGAATCATTATATGCACCATTTGACCTAATAACATTTAGATAATTTAATACTAGCAATTTGAAGAAATCAGCATTTTTATCCCTTAACACTCCAACTTCATTAATAACTCTGTTTTCAACTTCACTTGCTATAGAATCTATTGTTTTTTTATCAAACTCAACTGTTAAACAACCTGATTTTTCAAGAGTCCTTCCTATTTTTCGATTTAATCCTATTTCAAGCATTATTTCATATCTTAAACGATTTTCAATAAATTTTATAAGTTTTGTTGTTTTTTCATTATGTGCCAGATTATTCTCTTTTATCATCTGCTCATACGCAGCCATCCAAGTCATATTCGGAGCAATAAATTGAGAAACAAATTCTTCATCAGATAAGATATCTCTATAATATTTAATAAATTCATCACTAAATTTTTCTAAACTTAAATGATTACCTTTTTTTTGGGCAAATCTTTGAATAGCAGTTCTTAAAGAAAAACGCCAAGTTTTCGAATTAAAAAAGCCTGCACTGAATGCAGCATCCTGGACATTATCAGAAAAAGCCAAAGTTTTTTTATCATCATTAAATTTTGATGAAAATAATTGGGAAAGTATTGCACTGGTTTCAGTTGTGCTTCTCATACCTATTACAGATAAACCTCTTTTGCTGCCGCAGTATGGACAAATATATTGAGGGTTCTCTGTTGAACTTGTTTGCAAAATAGGAACAAAAACAGTTATATATTTTCTTCCGCAAGATGTGCAGGTATCAGCTTCTGTACTTTCAAGTTTCATACACTCAGGACAAATTTTATATTTTTTCATCCCAATTGGAGGTTCTTTTCCTACCGATTCAGGAAACATCATCTTTATTTTGTCATCTTTTTTATTATTGAAAAATATATTATAAAAAGTATCAAAATCTTTAATTTCTACACTATCACGTTCATTTTTTCTTGATACCCAACCTGTAGCACCACAATCTCTACAGTTAATTACCGGCAAATAAAATTTTGCATTATTTTGATTTAAATTAGCACCTATTTCAAATTCTGGGGTTTCACTGACATTTGCAAGTAACCTTCTTAATTCTTTAAACCAAACTTGTACTTGGACATTCAAAAAAGGTCTTAAGCCTTTTATTCGTGCATGAGACACTAGTGCGATTAAAGCATCAATTAATATATCAATATTTTCAATATCTTTAATATCAGGGTATTTGTCATACAAAGAATCTTTAATGTATTTTGTCTGTACATATAATCCGTTAATATTTTCGATCAATATTCTAAAAAACTGATGATGCATAAGCTGTTCAGCAACATCTATTCTTGCATAATCTTGCATAACTTCATCTTCAGAGTATGGCTTATCCAACCAGCACTTTGTTGCATAGGATAAATATTTTTTCAGTTCTTCGTGTTGTGCATATTCTTGCAATTTTATGGCATCTTCATCTGAAGGGAATTTAAAACCTGTAGTTTCAATATCTTCAAAAAACTCAAACGGTGAAAGCCTGTCTTCTGTTATAATAGATTCTCCATCAAAATCTTCATCAAACACTTCTTCAGCATAGTTCCGAATTTCTTGTCCGCTATCTTTTGAGCCCATTGTTGCAGAAGTTCCGATACAACACAAATGATTTTTGGGTGTTCCCAGTCTTGCTTTTAAACGTCTTAGTAAACAAGCCAAATCAGTTCCTTGCGCTCCATCAAAAGTGTGGAATTCATCAACTGCAATAAATTTTAAAGTCTCCTTTTTATTTTCGTCCCATAAATGTGCATCTTTTGGTCTTACTAATAAGTAATCCAGCATTTTATAGTTTGTCAAAAGAATATCCGGAGGGTGATTTAAAAGAGTCGCTTTATCCGTAATTATATGTTCTTTGTCCATTATTCTTGACGGGTGTTCTTCTTGTCCACCAACATACAACCCGACTGTAACATTATTTTTTAGTTTCGGTGATTCATATATTAATTTTGCAATTCTTCCTGCCTGATCTGTTGCAAGTGCATTCATAGGGTAAATAATCAATGCTTTTATGCCTGCTTCACCTCTATGTTTATAACAATATTCAAGTATAGGATATAAGAAACATTCTGTTTTACCAGAACCAGTACCTGTTGCTATTAATGTAGATTGTGGATTTTGCGAAGCTAATCTTTCAAATGCTTTGTATTGATGTAAATACGGTTTATATGAAGAATGTATTGCCTCAAATTCAAAAGTATTTTCAGCGACTCTGAATGGCAATTTTATAGAGATATAAGGTTCATGAAAAACTGCATCTTTTCTTTCAAGCATTTTTCTTATTGAATCTTTAAAGAAAGGATTTGTTATCGGAAAAGTTGTTTCAATATAATCAGATAATCCTCTTTGTAATTGTTTTGCTAATACGGATGGTAGCATTATTTACCCTCCTTATATTTTTCTTCAAAAAAGGCCCAAGCAGTTTCGTAATCTTCTTCTCTGTTACACTTGTCAAATGGAGCATAATATGTGATGGTTCTTTCTATCGGACCATTTGGCATAGTATCATCCTGAATGGTTTGAGTAACAGTTTGACCTTCTTTATAATCTTTTACAGATTCCCATTCCTGACGTATTAAACCTACGCCGGTTAAACCTCTGTTATTTGTATATATAATTCTGCCTTTTTTATCATACCAAGTGTCATCTTCATACATTCTTAGAACAGGGAATTGTATTTGATAAATTGTTTTGAGTTGTTCTAGTGTCATACCTAATGCCATAGAAGTCAGGACATCTATTTCAACAAGAGCTTGACGACGTTCATAATATGTTCTTAATGGTGTTTCCCATTTCCATTCTTTTGTCAGATTTTTGAATTTGCTATTGTCAAGTCTTGAATCAACTTTTGACCATATTTCTTTATTAAAATTTTCATTATATTGATCTTGCCAAAGTTCATCATAATATTTTGTTAGACAATTAAGCATTAAAGCTCTTTGAATAATTGCACATGATAACTTCGATTCCAGTAATGGAAGTTTTGCAGCTAAATCTTCTTGAAGATTTGATTTTCCAGATAATTTAACAAAAAAATCATAAGGTAATGATGCAAATAAACCAGAAATTATGGAAAATTTATTTAAATCTAAAGAAGTAAAACTTACTATCCCATTTATATGTGCAGTCTGTGGAGGTATAATTGCAGGAATAAGCGTTCTTTCTCCTGTTATACTCAGCATTTTTCTTGCTGCAATTCTATAATTATCTGTATATAAGATAGAAGAATCAATTTGGGGGATTCTAGAACAATAATCTTCTATTTTTGTTGCGATATTATAATTACATCTTTGAATATATTCACTAGAAATATTTAACATATCAACAACATCATAATCTGAATTTATTCTACATATTTTTCTTGAAGCTTTAAAAATTGGATTTGCTACTGATATATGTGGACCTGAGTATATTGTTTCTACAAGTATAGTTGGGAAATGCATTTCCCTTTTAATAATACCGTCCTTTTGATCATTTACCTCATGCCACATTTCTGAAAAGTAAAATTTTTCATTTCGGTTAACTGTTTTATCTTTATTAAATAATTTTAATACATTTAATAAAGATTTTACTTGTATTGCTGGTAATTTCGCATCTTTGTAATTGTTGGAATTACTTAATAACCTGGCAAAAATAAGTAAGTCTTGTTTATTGACTTTAATTACTCTTTCAATATCACCTTTTATATTCCAATTATTATTTTGATCTTTAATACCTAAATCTGTACCACCTGTTTGAATATAACATTCATCAATTGTCTTTGGATTGAATAAGTTAGCTATTGAATCAAATGATATTTCTTTATTTCCATTTGAATAGATATTTAAACTAAACTGAGTACAATGATGCACATCTTCAAACAATTTTTGTTCGTTTATAAAATGGAAATGATATTTCAATTTTTTATATAAAACTTCTCTCAATGGCGCTGCATTTGGATCATCATATACTCCATCGGGATGAACGAAAGCTGATATTCCATTATCATTTCCATAAGCCCAGGCTTGAGGTAAAAAGCACTTAAATAAATTTGTTTGCTGCTTTCTTAATATATCATAATTTTGTATTGCATTCAAAAATATTTGAGTACTATTTATAGATGTACATTCATCTAAATAAGCATTATATGTATCTATATCTTTTAATGATTCACTTCTTTTATCTTTTGTTTCTGTTGCAGATAATTTTCTTATAGCAAATAATGGATTTTTGTCAGATAATAGATCCTGTTCTTTCCATTCAAGTTTAAGCCATGGTGGATTACCAAGTATTAAATCAAACCCGCCACGTTCTGCAAAGATATCGGTAAATTCAAGCTCCCAATGCATAAACTTATTCTGTTCTGCAATTTCTTTTACAAGTTTTAAGCGAGGTAATTTTTCACATAATTCATCAAGATTAACAGCACCATTACTTTCATCAAATTGTTTTAACATATCTTCTGCTAGTTTTTTTATACCTGTTGAAAATAATGTTAATTGCCCATTTTTTTTGTTGGTTACAGATGTTATACCACCCTCCAATATTAAAGACATTTCTGCTAGAAAAGTATCTTTATCTGGAAGCATATCAGCTTTGTCAATTGGCCAGAACCATAACGCACACCAATAATCCATTGCAAATTTTAATCTTGCATAAGGACCAGCATTTTCCATTTGTTCGGATTTATAGATTTTTTTAAAAATTTCATCTTTCTCTCTTATAGTAATATGAGAGATTTCTCTATTATCTTCTTTACCAAATATAGGAAGATAATCCGCAGTTTTTTCTTCTAGCTCTTTTCTTAATTTAACCTGTTGTTCAAATAATTTATCAATCGTAGATGATAATCTCAATAATGTTTCAATATTCTCATCTGAATATGTATTACAGAAATTATTTCTCCAATTTTTTATAATTTGTATATTATCTTTTTCAAGTTCTTTTATAACTTTATCGTTATAATCACACATACCGGGATCACCTAACAAGAAATGATATATTTGTGTTTTAGGCTGTCTCTTTTCTCCGATAGGGACCCTTTGTGGAGCATAATTATACCATCTGCTGGCTTTTGCAATGCCATCTATTATTTGATGCTTAGAGTAACATTCTTTTCTTGCACCAATTAAAGAATTACCATTAATTAATTGAGTATTAAACCATGGAACATATCCCCCAGGATAAATTGTGTTAAGCCATAAGGAAACTTCTGCAAGTTCTACAGCAGTGGGATTTAAGTCAATTCCATAAACGTTATTGTCTGCAATATACATTTTTACTTTTTGGATTTCTTCCCAACGCTTATCATAGGATATATTTTGTCCTAACTCTTTTTCTTTTAGTTCAATATATGCCTCAGATAATTGATTTATTGCCTCATTCAAAAAGGCCGCAGAACCCATTGCAGGCTCACAAACCTTTAAATTTAATATCTCATCAGCTGTTTTATCTTTTAAAAGTTCTTTAAGTGCATATTTTACAAGACATTTTGTTAAACATTCAGGCGTATAATAAGATGCCGATTTTTCTCTTTCTCGTCCTGCTAAACGATAGATAAATGTTCCTTTTGGGTATTGTCTTAATTGTCCTTTTCTTTCAGAATCTTCGTATCTTACACGTTCTTCTTCTTTGTAGTTATCAAGTTCTGATTCTGGAATAAAATAACCTACATCTAATTCATCAAATTTATCATCAGCTTTTTTGACTTCAAATAAAGTTTGCTCTGCAATAAAACCTCTATATGATAATAATGCTTCATATACAGATCCTAATTGGTTTATACCTAATGTAGCATAAGATATTCGGCCCCTTCTTGTATTTTTACCACCTTTTCTTGTAAGACTCATTAAATCAATTATTTTTAGCATTACACTATTTCTGATTTTTGAATCTCTTAGCATAGGAGTCTTTTCTATATCAAAGATGTGTGCTTTTAGTGGTTCTATTACAAAGACATCATGTAATGTTCCTTCAGCTTGAAGTCTTTTTAATTCTTCATCATTACTAGGATAACCTTTATAAATTAAATCATATAACTTTGATAATGTTTCATGTAAATAATACCCATTACCAACATTTGAAGTTTCATCTCTTATTGAATCAGCAATATCTCTTAAGCTTTCTAATGAATATCCAGAAAAATAAGTCTGATTTTTTATCGGTGCATATCCTAATTCAGGTCTGGCTTCTATAAAAAGTAAAAATAACATTCGATACATAAAGCGTAGACATTGAATGGTTAATTCACCTGCATCTACTGGGTCTGAATCTAAATCACGACCTAGCCTATGAGACATATCATATAAAACTTCATTTCCTAGTAATTCTATACATTCTCTCAAAGAATATTTTAAGTCTTTAGATACATCATTTGCGTGTCTATATGATTCATCACTAAATTCATCTAAAACAGAAATACCTTCATTAGGACATAAAGATTCTTTATGTAATAATACCGACATAGCTTGGAAAGTAGAATCTTCTAGCCTTTGGTATATAGTATCTAAATCAAATTCCAAAAATCTTTTTTCTGCCCATTTGTTTCTATCTAATAGACAAATTTGATTATAACCAATTAAAATGATCCATCTTGGAGGTTCTTCTACGTCAAAAAATATTTGAGAAACAAGATTTTCATTTGATATATTTGTTTGATAATAGTCTAAACTTTCATCTAGCACACTATTTACATCAAAACAATTACATTCAAGTATATTTTCATTGTCATGAGTATTGGTTGATAATAATATCCATAATAATGGTGCTCCATTGTTCTTTTTTATTTCCAAATATACTGGTATATCCAATGATGAATTCAAATTAATAACAAATGGCAAAGCGCAATTATCATAAGACAAGGCTGTTAGTATATTATTGCTGAAATCTATAATTGCTTCAGCTTTTTTTAAATCAGATAAATTTTTAGAAATAAACTCATTTGTTTTCTTATAAGAACTCAAGCAAGATTTTAATTTTGCCCATGGAGTTTGAATATTTTCATTATTTTGTGATTTAATACGCCAAGAAGAAACAGTAGAAGAAGCATTTTCTTCAAAGATAGAAGAAAAATAATGGTTGGTATAATATTCATTATGATTATTAATTCCTGTTAAATCCATTCTATACTCCTGTAATCACCGCAATCACCTTTAGATATGGATTGTCTTCTATCTCTAAAGTGTCTTTTACCCAATCAATATAATCGTTAAATAGAGCATCAATTTGCCGTTCTTTTTCATTCCTTTTTCTATCATTTTCAAATAGTGATAATTGATAATCTTTTCTTTTTTGTCTTAAATTATCCAAATTCTCTATTTCTTGATATATTTTAGGATCTATATCTTTATTATAAGCAATACATTTTTTGGACATTTCCTCTTTTGATTTTTGTATTACTTCAGCTAATAAATCTTGTGCTAAGTCCAGACTCGCTTGGTCAAATACATTAATGTTAGGATTGTCATCTTTATCTATGTTTGTTTTTTTTATAACTTCATCCATTGAATATATTTTATCAAATTTATTATTCACATAATGTAAACCAAACCATTCATTAATAAGAGGAGTAGCCTTTCTATTTGGAATTATTCCTGAAACTATAAATATAAACTCTTTATATGCTATAGAATTATTAGATAAAAATATCAAAGGAGCTTCATTGCGCTTATATATAATGCTCGTTTTGTCATTAATCCAATCAAATATAGGATGAATTTTCCATAAATATTGAGTCTCTGGCCAAGCAGTTTCCGTTAAAGAGTTCTGCATACATTTTTTCATCTCTTGCATACAAAATTCCTTATCCGGACTTAATGTAATATTACTTTTCCCTCTCATTATTTCACGAGGTAACAATGCATTTAGTCGTCTTTCCAAACTTGGAGATATCTGTAACTCAATACCATTAACAGTTGAAAGTTTACGAGCCTGAAAAGATTCTGTCTGGGCAAAATATCCGATAGCAGTTTCAAGATAACTTATATCATTAAATAGTGTTTTATCTTCTATTGGAACAATTGTTTGCTTATCATTAGAAACTTCTTGTAATAATGTTTCGAAGGGATTAAAATTGCTTAGAAAATCTGATTCAGATACGTTGTTTTCGATAGCTTTTCCAACGATAAGTTCTTCTTCTGAAACATCATTTTTGCCTAATAGCATCGCAGGATCTCCAATGTTTTTATATGCTTGTTGTTCTTTTTCAATTAATATTTCCATAGTTCTTGTGTCACCTTTAATTTTATTGTTAGAACTATTTATTAAGAAATATCTGATATCTGGTTTTTCTGTCTGTCCATATCGATCTATACGACCATTCCTTTGTTGAAACACCATCAATGACCAAGGTATATCGAAGTGAATTAGTCTGTGGCTTAAATAATGTAAGTTTATACCTTCAGATGCAACATCAGAAGCAACCAGTATTCGTATGCGAGAGTCTTCCCTGCTAAATTCATCAACAATTCTTTGCTGTTCTACATCATTCATTCCTCCATATAATTCTTGGACTTCTGCCGATAAATTTAAATCTTCTCTTAAACCATTTATCAGATATTTCATTGTTTCAATTCTTTCTGTAAAAATTACAATACGATCTTTTGTATTTTTTACATTCCAATTATATTCAGAAGATTTTAACAAATTTAGCAATGCAGTATAACGAGAAAAGTTGTCTGGGTTAATATTTTCTATTGCAGATTTTAGTTCATTTAATTTATCAATATCATCAGATTTATCATGTTTATTTTCAAGTTTATGAATTCTCTCATTGATAGTCTTTAAACAAGCAGCAGGGCTTGAAAATAAGGCTTTCTCTATAATAGTTTTAAATAATAGATCTTTTGAGTGATTTTTTTTATTATTATCCATGGATAAATTCATATTGGAAAATATATTAAAAACCTTTTCTTCTTGTTGTGTTGCATTAATCTTAATTGAATGAACTTCTCTTTCTTGGAACCTTGAAACAATTTCGTCTTTAATATCATTTTTAAAACGTCTGACACATAACCCTTTAATATCTTCTGTTGTATAATCAATTGGGTTAGCGATTGCCGTTGGATTTAGCATATTCATTAATGATGCAAAACTTTCTGGTCTGCCATCATGAGGAGTTGCAGATAGCATAATTAAAGTATCAGACCTTTGTGCTAATAATTCTGCCAATTTTGATCTTTGAGAGTGACCGCTTCGCTGAGCAACATTTTGAGCTTCATCAATAACGATAATATCCCAAAAAGCTTTTTCTAAATGTGTTCGGTATTCAATATCTCGTTTCAAAGTATCAATAGAAATAATTGTTTTATCATAATAAAAAAATGGATTATAATTTGAAGGTAAATCTTCTCTAATTTTATGTATTTTTGTAGAATCAAGCCTTACCAAAGGAATCGAAAATCTGTTCCACATTTCTTTTTGGAATTGTGTCATCATACTTTTAGAAGAGACAACTAAAATACGTTTTCCTTTCCCCCTTAATATTAGCTCAGACATTAAGATGCCAGCCTCAAGTGTTTTACCAAGCCCAGTTGAATCTGCTAAAAGAATCCTTTGTCGGATTTGTTTAAGCGCTATTGAAGCCGGAACCAATTGGTAATTTAATACATCCATAGCCGCTTTGTTGCCAATATGTAATTCGTTATCAGTTGGAGCTTTTTGACGCCAATTACTCTCTATATATAATCGTGATTTTTTAAAATTGGGAGAATTATCACATACCAATTTTATCTCAGCAGGATTAATTATTTCGATTTTTTCTAAATCCGCCAAAAAAATTGCTTCTCGATCTTTTACGAGAGGAGAAATTCCTTTGCAATATAGTGCTTTTTTGCCAATACTGTTATTTTCAACTTTTTTTATCATCCATTCTTCATTACGGATAATAACCCGCATCCCCGGGGAATATTCTTTTGACTCTAATGCACCTGAAATCATAAATTAATATTATCATAAAAAAAGTATATTGACTTTATTTTGTAATTAAGTGATGAATACGACACCTAAAAAAGGAGGTCGTATGAGTAAAAGTAAGAAATACAAGATTAAGCAAAAAGATTTTAGGAAGTTAGAAAAACTAGCAGAGCGGATCTACAACACAGCCACTGTTATTGACTATTTTTGCAGGACGCAACAAGAGATTGAAGAGCTGTATAATCTTACTCCAATTGTAGAAAATTTAAGGCGAGATTCTGATACTGTAAACGCTTATTTTATAAATTATCCTTACAACAAGAATTTTTAAATGGCATTTAAAACCTGTTTTAATACCGTTCAAAAAGTGTTCAAAAAATGAATTGTGTCTGAATGATACGTTTTGAGAGAGTTTGCTTGATATTTTACTCATTAAGAGTGATGAATGTCATTGCTGATAAGAGGTAACAATGATTGAATTAGGCAAAAAATACAAGCTTAAAAAGATTAAGGGTTTTAAGAGCTCTGATAATGAGTATTACAAAGTAATTGGATTCTATAACTTCGACACTGTAATTTGTGAAAACACTTGCGGAGAAAGGTTTGTATTTATGAAAGAGTTTTTAATAGACCCACAAAAGCCTGATGATATCTATTCAGATTTAATACTCGAAAGGAAAGAATAATGACAGAGAAAGACTATGCACTCTATGGGACAAAGGTTTTAAACTTAAAAACTCAAGAAATCGGATTGCTGATTTGTATTTGGAAAAACAAATTCGCCGATGCAGAGATAGATTATGCGACTTGCGTTGATAAGCAAGGAAAAAGATACAATATAGAACTTGATAATATAAGAGGGTTTGAAGATGATTTTGAAAAATAAACTAACAAGAGAAACCTTAGAAATAACTTATTCTGAATTTAGAAAAAAGTTTGCAAAAGAAATTAGGACTGCTTTTGAAAGTTATCGCAGAACACAATTAAATAAGTATTCTTATAACTTTAAAGATGATAATTCTATGGAATACAATTTCTATAACAAAGGAGCGAATAAAAAGCTAAACTTGTTTAGGCTTTTTTGAGCGAGTGCGTTAAAATGGCGAAGCCATTACTTCCAATTACAATGGAATTTCAACCACTTTGGAAATTCTAATTGGTATATTGAGAAAATGTAACTATTTTATATTAGTTTCATCTAATAAGATATTTTTGTATGATTCTAAAACATCTTTATTGCTTTGCCATTTCATTCTAAAATTATTTTTATTATCATCTGTAGTGATAAATCTCTTCACAATATTTTTATTTTTAATTAACCAATTAGGATTATTAATTTTCCGTATAAAATTAGTAAAAATAGTCTCAGTATCGTTTTTATGAGATGTCTTTTTAAGCCAAGCAATTACTGAATCATCAAAATGTTCAATCAATATATCATAATTATCAAGAGTTAAATCATTGTCTAAAAAATCATTTATAAATTTTAATTTCTTATCAAATTGGTTTAAATAAGGAATTTCATTTTTGTAATTATCTGCAAAAATCGTAGGATTAGATTTAAACAAATTCATTAAATTTTGCTTTATTGTATTTACAAATTTAGCACCTTCGTATTGCATAATTAAAGCATTTTTGAAATTCAAGTTGTTTGATTTTAAATATGTTAGCCATGTTTCTTCTGATATAGATTCAAAATAAGAAAAAGCTTCTTCCTTTAAAGTTGATTGATCAGTTTCTTGAGCAAGCACATATAAGAGTTGTTTATTTTTATCAGAAAAATTAAGAGCTGTAACTACTTTTATGAAATTATTTTCATTCTTTACTTCATTTAATAAGTTTTTCAATATTGGATACTTATCAATATATTGGTCATAAATTGTAAAATATTCCATAGTATTTATACTAAAACTTGAAATGTTATTAACAGCATATGTAATCAATTTTTCTTTATTTTGTAAAACATCTGATAATTTTAATAACTTTAATACATTGTTGTCAAAATAAGATAAATATGTTTTCACAAATTCTGAAATAAAAACTTCATCTGAAGAATTAAGTTTATTCCAAAGAATTACAGATTGTTGACTTATATTACGCCAACGAGCAATATCAGTATTGGGGCAGAATGCAAGATATATTGCAAATGCAGAAGCAAGCTCAGCAATATCTTTTATATTTAGAATTGGCTGTAAAAAAGAATTTGATTGTATAAAATTTTTCATTGGTTCTGTTACTTTTTTAGATAAAGCATTTGCCAATAAAATATACATTTTAGGAGTATTAATATTTTTCTGAATAAGAGGTAATACAGTATTTTCCATCTTCTTATTCCAATTTTCAATATAATCCTGATCTGGTGAACATTTAATAATAAAACAAAGATGTTTATACAAATTTTCTCCAGTTTCATTTTCGAGAACATTTTCTATATTATGAGGTTCTAAAATGCAACTATCAAATAACTCATAATCTTTTTCTTCTAGAAATAATATCGCTTCTTTATATAATTCATCTGGTATATTTTTATTACTCAATCTGTATAATTCTTGCTTTGTTATATTATATTTTTTAATTAATGATATCAGAGTTCTTATCCAATTTTCAGGATTAATTAAATTATCATCATTTTTCTGGTTTACTATAATTTTTACAATTTCTAAAATCTTATCGCGATAAATTTCAACCTTAGTATTACATAAAACTATACTGTCATTTTTTCTTATTTTATCTAATGTTTTTAAATTTGAAATTTTATCTAATATTTTTTCATACAAATAATTGTTTTTGCTTGGATTTATTTCATTGAGTTTTATTAAGTTTGATAGCGTATTTATCAAAATAGAATATGGTTCATTTGTTTTTTTGACTAGACCATTAAATAAAATATCCCAAATCCAAGGACTTTTTGCATCCTCTTCAATAATTTTATATTCATCATCAGCTATCAATTTACATAAATTTTCTTCTTTTACATATGCAATTGCATCATTAGGTGGAACCGCATAATATAATGCAGCAATATCACTTTGGAAATTTTGAGCTATATTATTAAGAATGTTATTTGTTTCAGGAAACAGTTTGGATAATTGATGTTTTTGTAATTGTTCACTTATATTTGAATAATGTAATGAATATGCAAATTTTGTAACAATTGGGATATCCTCGAAAATTTTAATTTTTTGAATTGAAACAACTTCATTTATTAATTTAATAATTTTTCTGGGCGTTAAGTTCCCAGAATAATCAGAAGTTTTTTTGTTAACTAAATCATTACGTGTATCAAAAATACTAATAATTTCATCTTTTTCTATATCTGATAATTTATTATTAAATGCTTCATCTAATTTTTTATTCCAAAAATCTTTTGCCTTTGTCATTATGAATGGAGAAACTCTAAATGTAATATCAAAAGTCTTTTGTATAAATGATACTGTTTTATTGTCTTCTTGTTCTATATCTAAAGTATCTTTATATATTTCTGAAATTTGCTTTTCATCGATAGGAATAATTATATTTATAGATTTATCTTTCAGTACCATACCTTTTAAACAAGACCATATATTTTGAGCTTCGTCTTTTTCTATTCTATCTATGTTATCAATGACAATAATTACCTTTTTATTTTTTAGCTTTTCTTTTATTTGGTTAAGGATTTGCACATATAAATCTTTAAAATCGCTATAATTAGGCTCTGGTGTTTTATTAATAGTAATAATACTTTCAGTATGCGGTTTAGTTCCTGCAAGTAAATAAAATTCATCAGTTTTGCCTAAAATTTTGCCTATAAAGTTTTTAGCATTAAAATTTAACCAAATAATTATTGGTAATACAAGTATAAAAGCAGCACTTAAATTGTCAAAAAATATACTTGTAACTAATGCAATAACTAAAGGATATAAAAGGTTACTAAAAACTTTTTTAATTAATATACAAATCCTTTGGCAACTTAGTTTAAATGTTTTTTGTTTGGTAGTAATCAAATCATTTAAAAGTAATAAAGTTGCTCCTAATATGAACATTGATGTTGATACAAATACATTAAAAATCAAAAATTTTGTATCTGGAAACATAAATAATGGGTTAAGCTCTTTTGTTTCAATCATTTTAAATGCTAAAGGATAGAACAAAAATGAAAAAGCTATTAAAGCATTTGGTACGTTAATAATCGAATAATTGACTGCTTCTTTTACATCTTTTATCTGTTGCAACATGTCTAATTTATTTTTTATTTTTTTTAATTCATCTCCATCACAATCCTTTTGTTCGGCATAATTATTTAAATATTTTAAAAATCCAAGTTTAAATGGATAGCCTTCGCTTTTCCAAGCATCATATTCTAAAATTTCAAATGAAGACATTTTTTTTATACTTTCAATTATAGATGATTTCCCGCTACCCCAGGACCCAAGAAGTCCTATAATTTTTCCATCAGCTATCTTTAATTCATTAGAAATGGCATCAACAATAGGAGAATCTTCTAATTCTATAGGTTCATCCTGTAAATATTTTAGAACTTCTTCTTTTTGTTTTTTTGCCATATTCACCACCCCTAATTTTAAATTTGTTTATAGTTGTTAATTAGTTTATATAATCTTTCATATTATTATATAACTAATAAAAGCATATTTCTGATTTTATGAAGAATTATAATGATATAATGTTTATTGTTACTAATTTAAGAGGATTTTTGCTAAGGCTTTATTGAACAAGGGATTGTTATCTTTTTCAACAACATTAATAGGCACAATACTTACTGGAGTATTATTAAAATATTCCCATTTTGTTACTTCTTTGAATTTATCTGATTTAGGGTAAAGAAGCATTATTTCAACTTTCTGAACGTCTTTTTCTCTGTTTTTTATTAATTCAGAATATGCAAACAGCTGATATAAGTCTGCTTGTGCTACATCAAATTTGTCAGAGGATGAATCTAATTCTTTCCATTTTGCATCAAGTATGATTACTTTTTTATCTTTTTTAAAAATAACAAAATCCATCTTAGTTTGAAAAAGATTATTTTTAAGAAGATAATGGCGACTATATTGCGAATTATAAGATATATTTGCGGATTTTAAAATTGATTCAATATAATCTTCGAACATTTTTTCTAAAGGGAATAGCAGCGCCGGAAGTTTTGAGCGACCCTTTTTAGGGAAAAAGACTTGTCTTCTCAAGAAAAATTCTGCATATAACAATGGCCTTTCATAGTAGGAATTTAATCTGTTAATATTTACTTCCTGCAAATCTTTTTCAAGATTTGTTGAAACTGAAACATCATCCAACTCAACTAAAAATCTTCGCAAAATCTTTTTATTATTATCGTTTTGGGTTTGTTTAACCAGGTATAAACAAGCAGTTTTCAAAATTTTATTTTCTGCAATATCTAAACTAAGCTCACTGTAATTAACAAAAAATCTGCTTTGATTTGTAATATTATGTTTTATATGCTGTGCAAAATTTAATTTACCTTTATATTTATTTAAATTTTCTGATTTTCTAATATAAGATTTTTTAACACCTTTTTTTAAGATTTCATATAAATCATCGCAAAATACTGATATAAGTATTTCTATAACATGTTTATTTTTTTTAGTCTGTGAAACAACATCCTTATTGTGTTTATATTCTCTGGTTAAATTTTTAGATGCCAAAACAAGGTTTTCAAAAATTCTACGACTTTCATCTATTGTGTTTCCACGAAGTTTTGGTAAAATTTCCAAATAAGTTCCATCTTTTAATTGTATAATTCCTGTATATTTGTTTATACTGATACAATTAGCTTTTGCAGAATATTCTAGTCCACAGTCTTGATTCTCTATCAAACAGTATTGTTTTAATTCTTTAAAATAATCAGGTTTGCAATAATTTACGCAACAAAAATTATCGCCATCTTGATAATTACAGCTGTTACATTCTTCCTTGCAGGAATAAATATTTTTATTTTCGTAAACAATTATTGATTTATTGTTCATTGTCTTTCTTAGTAGGTTTTTGAGCTTCTTTTAATACATTAAACCAGTTTTCTTTTGAACTAATGTCATCAGGCTTACAATTTAAAACTTTTGCAACTGAGTCAATGTCATTATAAAAATATTCATTTAATAGTGGTAATATTCTATTTTTGTAAGCCCTTTCAAGTTGCTCTTTGTTTTTAACACCCATTAAATATGAATGACCAATTTGATGATCTCTATCATACTCATTTTTAATTCGGTCATTAATTTTGGTTAATAATTGTTCTAAGTCAACACCTTCAATATCTTTTCCTCTTAGAAGCTCAGGTTTTGGCATCATTTCCTCAAAATCAAAACGACGTCTTAAAGCAGTATCTAAAAGGGCTATAGAACGATCTGCTGTATTCATAGTTCCAATAATATATAGGTTATAAGGAACTCCAAAAGTTTCTCTTGAATAAGGCAATGTAACAGTCATTTGATGATTTTCGCCTATACGTTTATCTTCTTCAATAAGGGTTATAAGCTCACCAAATATTTTTGAAACATCACCTCTGTTGATTTCATCAATAACAAGAACTGCATTAGATGATTTTGAATTATTTTTATTATTTATTAAATTTAAAAATGTATCCCAATTTATTTTATCATTAAACATTCCTGTAATAGTTGGAGACACAAATTTTGAATTATAAATACTATTTGATGAAATATTTATATTTTTTCTAATCCAATCTACCTTTCTTTGTTGATGTCCATTTTCAATGTCAGAGTTATAGAAATAATCACCTGTTATTTTTGCAATACCTTTTATTGTATTCATAGATCCTGGAATTACAACAATAACATCCTTACCACTTTTCAAATCATTGTCTATCCATAATTTAAATAAATTCAATTGAGATATACACTGTTTTCGACTTTCAAAATCTTCTGGGATTTTAGCTATTATTTCTTCTTGACTATCACAATTAGAAATATCAATATCATTTCCCCAATTTATTGCAACACAGTCATTTTCTATACAATATGCAAATAATGATTCATCAGGAATTAATATTTTATACACACTAATATTGTCTTTATTAAAATTATATTTTACCTTTGTTTCAAGTAATTCCTTTGCATTATTACATATAGTCTTAAAAATACCATTTTGTAATTTATATCTTAGTTCTTTTCCATTTTCTAAATCAGGCTTAATACCTTCAACAAATTCTTCATAAGAGTAAGATTGGTGGAAGGTTACAAACTCAATCTGACCTTGTTGTTTACAATCGTCAAATCGTATTTTTAGCTCAGAATATTTTTCATCAGTAACATTTTTGTATTCAGTCTCATCTATAATACTCATAGCTTTAATAACTGTATTATAAGTTTTTCCTGTCCCTGGAGGGCCGTATAGAATTTGGTTTTTAGGTTGTATTAAATTTAAATTAGTATCCATATTATAAATGTCTCCCAAATTATAAGTATTTTCAGAATGTTTATTAAAAAACAGTAAGTTGTATGCTTCTTCTGTAAAATTAAAAAGAAATCCTCTTTGCTTAATTGAACAGATTTTTTCATTTTTATTCTTTGCAAATGGATATTCCTTTTGTGTCAAATAATTGTATAAATCTCCTAGTCTATATCTTATTTCTTCACGCGAAATAGGTGTTTTTAATTCCTCAAATTTTACTTTAACTTCAATATAATTTGAAGCTTCATCTATACTTGGTTCTTCAAGAACTGTTAACTTAGCATTTATACCATCAACATAACTAAGAATTATATCATTAGGTTTTAAATACCTCATTCTGCGATGTTCTACTTTTGCACTTGAGAAGATTATCCCCTTTTGTTTCGCTTCTTCATAATGTTCTCTTTGGCTAACAACGTAATAATTAATTTCATTTAATGATCTTATCCAATCAATATAACTACCATATTTTTTTATAAAGAAGTTTTTCAGTCTATTTGTACTTGAAATATAGGAATTGTATGTATTTGAACTTCTTTTTTCTTTTAATACGTCATAGTATTTTTGTAAATTTTCATCATTTTCAAAAATTTTCCAAAAATATATATTTCTTTCTTTACAACAGGCTTTTATATCAGTATTTTTACTATTATTAATTAGATAAAAAGGATCATACTCGTATGTTTTATCATATCCCGTTGGATATATTTCATTTAAATATTTTCGATATTCCTCTTTCAGGCGATTTGTATTATCATTAGAATGAATGCAAGGTAAAACCTCGTAATATTTTGAAAAAATTTTTCTTATAATTGTTGATCCTAGAGTATTTTCATATGGCAAATTCTTATTTATTTTCATTTGCTCATAAATAAGTTTTACAGAATATCTATTATCTTTATAAAAAATTGAATACTCCTCTCCATTATTATCTGACTTATAATTAGTTTTATTATTAAGAGATAAACATTCTAAAGCATTCGTAATATCTTCCTTCGAATAATCAATACCTTCTAAAGTAAAAGAATCATTAGGCATACTTCACTCCTTTTTCTTAAGCATAGCACAAAAATTTGCAGGAGTTATTCTATACCTAAAATTTCACGCTCGATTTGGCGAATGAAGTCCGTGGAAAGTTCGGTTTTTATTTGAGGTGTTTCGTTTTGAGTATTGTTTTCTTTTAATTCAGGGAGGAAGTTCAAAATATTCACAAGGGAATAGTACTCTGCTTGGCTTATTTGGCTGTTAGTTTTATTACTGTTTGCGATTTTATCCATTAGTTTTTGGGCAAACTTTTGCAAATCCTCTTTGAATTGTGCTCTATCATACATTGATTCTTTTCGCTTTTTATCCCAACCATATTGCTTTTTCCAGTAAAACAAAGTCCTTTTTGCAATCCCGAGTTCTAAAGAGATTTCACTAACTGTCGAGCCTTTTAAATACATTTGCTCTGCTTGTTTAAATAATTTCATTTTGCTCATTAAAATCCCTCAAAAATTAAGTTTTCTATTCCAAAATGGTTTTTGTCTTGTACTTTTTTAACCTGATAGACGCAACTTCTATCAATCACTCCAAGGTGTTGGAAATATTTTATCAACTGGTTTAGAAGTGCCATTGTATTTTTAATTCTGCGGGGTTTCAGGCGTCTTAATTCGCAGACTTTAAAAAGTTCTTTTATCGACTCAATATCAATTTCGTGCAGGTAATAGCAGTTTATAAACGGTATAATATTGAAATTAAAAATCGCGTTATAGTTTCTATAAGTCTCGAATTTGCAGTATTTTTCGACATAATTTTTCATAAAATATTCTTTTGCATCTTCTATACTAATTTTTAGGTGTTTATTCTTTAGCGGGCTGAATATTTCATAATTTTCACCTATTTTCGTTTCCTCATTGTATTTATAAATCCCGTTTTCAAAAAGTATTTTATTGCTATTCAAAAGCTGTTCAAGTTTTGTTTTGCAATCGCATTCTGCTATCAATTCAATATCATCAAGGGTAAATTCTTTTAATCTCTTAGCTAATTTTTCTATATTCATACGAGTTCCTTTATAATTTCAAATGTAATTTCTGTTAGACCATTTTCTTTTGCAATAGTTTCAAGTTTGCTTATAAGCTGTACAATTTGTCTGAACCTATTGTATTTTTTGTGGATGTATTCTATCGAATCAGGGGTAAATTGTATTTCAGAGAGTTGGCTAAAAATTTGGCTCAAATCTTCTATTTCAAAGGTTTCAAATTTTACAATCTCGCTAAATCTGTCATACAGGTGCTTGTATCTCTCAAGTTTCCTAAGAGCCAAGCCCATTCCGACAAAGACTATCGGACAATCTGTTTTATCATGGATGTCTCTTAGCGTCTCGACACTTTTGTAATTGTTCATCAAGTAGTCGATTTCGTCTACAAAAATAATTTTGGGCTTTTGAATAAGTTTGCTAATCACTACATTAAAGTTGTCCGAGGTCAAATACCGAGGAAGCTCGTCCATTTCTCTAACAATTTCTTCAACAAGCCACCTGCTTGTCATAAGATTTGAGGCTCGAATATAGATTCCGTCATATTTGCAGGCTAGCCAAAGTGCTGTTTGTGATTTTCCAAGCCCCGGCTCGCCATATATAAGTCCCATTTTAGGAATGTTTTTGGGTTTGCTTTTCAGGGCTTCAACTAAGCCTATAAAATTCCTTACATTTCGAGTTTTTATAAAGATTTTTTTCATTTTATCCTTTCTTGGTTGCTCGCAATAAAAGGGTAAGGTTTCACCTTAGCCCCACTGCTTGCAATCCGCTATTCATACAACAGTTTGTACTCCTTTGTTTGTTTAAATTCTGCAATCCAAGTGTCGCTTGGGTTATGTTTTATCAAATATTCGTACTTTTCTGAATTGTTTTTGAAAATTGGGAGTGATTTTTCTCCGTTGTTTATTTTTTGAACACCATTTGAACGAGCTTTGAACTCTTTTTGAAAATTGTTAGAATTCTCCACTTCTTCTTGGTTCGACCTTGCTTCAATCAGTTTTATTTCATCATTAGTCAATAATTTTTTAACCGAGTTTATTGTTTTTCGTTTCAGTTTTTGTTGTTTTTGGATTTTTTGTTTGTAATCCTCTAAATCCTCAACAGTTCCTAAAATCTTTGCCATCGGGTGGGTTTCGGTTACTCGCTCTGCTGTGCATAAGTATTCACCTTTCGTGGTAAAAACTTTCACATTAGTTAGATCAAATAGGTTGTATTTTACTAAAACTTTTCCTCTCAGTCCGTATAGTCTTTCGTCAAAATAGTCACAATTTAAGAACCTTATCCCATTTCGCTGAATTGTTTTGACTTCAGTTGCCAGCATCAAGTCATCAAGCAAGTTTTTATCAATATTCTGTTTTTTACGATTTTCCAAAACTTCTGCGATTGTCATATTCGGTGCATTTGTGCAGGGCTGAGAGTTTTTGAACTTAAGCCACATATCAATCATTTTGATTGTTTCTTCTATTGTTGGGATGTAGCGGATTGGCGGCAGAGGGCTGGAGTCAGCTCCGCTGCGTGCCCGTTTAACGCCGCCAACCAAGAGGGCATTATGCAGGTTAGAATGGAATTTTTCGTTTCGTTTCAAGTATGCAGGTTTGTTGATAATTGATGAGCCGACATAACTTGGCATTAGTTTTTCAAATCCTTCTTGAAATTCTTTAAAGAACCTCTCAATAACCTTTGACCTTGCATTATATGGTCTTGCAAATACCGTTTCAATCCCAAGTTTTGCATAAAGCCCATAAAAGCCTAATTCTCCGAATCCTTTATCATCTGTAAAGTATTTTGCTCTAAATGCTCTGCCGTTATCTTGATAGACAATTTTAGGTATCATATCAAGGTTTATTATTGCGTTTCTTAGGGCACTTGCAATGCATTGGGTGTTTTCTTCAAGCATAATTTCATAACCGACCAGTGCTGTTGATTTCCAATCCAAAAATCCAACTAAAGTTGCCCGACAAGGCTTGCCCGTAAACGGATTAATCACTTGAAACGCCAACTTGTGCCCGTCTGCGACTAAAATATCCCCGACATCAAGCAGGCTCGCATCCCTTTTAATATAAGGTTCGACTTTGTCAGAAAGTGCCTTTTCTCCGTCTCGAGCAAGCACCCATTTGTCGTAATTATTGTCCTTAAACCATTTTGCATAGCGTCTGAATGTAATATCTGCAGGTATAAAACTTTGCCCTTGCTCTTTGAGCTTGTATTTAGTAAGTGCGATTGCTTTGCCGATACAAATTCTATTCGGGTGCAGGAGCAAGCCCATAAATATTTTGATTTCTTCATCCGTTAGACATGTTCTGTATTCATTCACAGAAACATATTTGTAATTAGGGATTAATCTTGTGTAATCCTCTGTTCCGTCTAAACTGGCTTTCCAACGATGCAGGCTTCCTCGTGAGATTTTACCTAAAACACTGAAAAGGTAGGAATTTGAACTATTATGCAGTTTGACAAAATCATAGTCTGCTTGAAGTTTATTGACAGCTTTACGGCGAAACTCTTGCCATTTGCGGATTAAATCAAGTTTTGCAAGTGCATTTTGTTTTGCCTTCTCAGGGGTGTATTTGATTGTATCAACTTGGGTTTCCATTGTCTCAAAATCCTTGTAATGCTTTGTGCAACACATTCATCACTCGTTTTGAGACAGAAGTCAAGTGTTTATGATAAATTTATATCTCTAGGAATCTTAAGCATTTCATCTGGAATATGATGTTTTACTTTTAACCTATAAAGAAATTCATGTAAAATGTTCCAACTCTTAGATAGTTGTTTCTTTATACCTACTTTTCTCCCGAAGTTAAAATCTTCTTCAAATATCCTTTGTGCTTTTCTTGCATACTTATAAAAATTACCATATTCAGATTTTTCATTTTTTAGATGTGTATATAAACCATAAATTTTTTTTATTGGAATTTTTCTATTATTATAAAAATTATTTAACACCATGCTGCGAGTATGTTTAATAGCATCTTTCCAAAATCTTATTAGGGTAGAATCTCTCATTAGTATTTTTTCCCCATTATAAGTAAATCCTAAATATTGAAATACTCCATAACCATATACGTTTTGCTTAAGTTCGCAAGGTTCAAACAAACACTCATTATCTATAAATTTACAACACAGTGTTTTATCATCAGATAATTTAAGTTTTAAATTCTCTAATTTGATTTTTATTATCTTTAATATTTTTTCTAAATCATCTTTTGTATTTACAATAATCAATATGTCATCTGAATATCTGCGATAATAACCTTGCAAATGTTTTAGTAATTGCTGAATTTCTATATCGAAATCAAGCATATATATATTCGCTAATGTTCCAGAAATATTTGTACCTTGGGGAATCCCACATTCTAATTCATTCTTCTTTATGAGCTCTGGATACTCTTTAATAATTCTCCTAAAAGTTTTTGCTGAACAAATTTTATCAAAAGAATGAGTATCATTATTCCAAAAAGCTCTCCTATTTGACTTTATATACTTGCAATGTAGAATATCGTCTAATGTAATATAATGATATTTAGTTAAAATTTTGTATATTTGAAACCAATCATCAGGCAATCGTTCCACATTTAAAATCTTACATAAATTATTTTTTAATATATCCCAATCTAAATTATCAAAAAATTTTTGAATATCTAAACCTACAACATAACAAATTTTTCTTCGCTCTATTTCTTTAAAGGCTTCAGCTGCAAAATCAATATTTGATTTCCCAATTCCCTTTGAATTTTTATCAATATGTCTATAAGCAATACAACAATCTAAACCTTCTGAATTTATTAGTTCTTCATACTTACTTAAAAGAAGTTCATTATAATATGAAAAGATATATGAATCAGAATGACAAGAATAAAAAATTTTTCTTATTTTGTAGGGATCCAGTTCTATACCTTGTTCAAGTCGTAAATTCTTTTTTGCTAGTTTAAATTGTTTAATTTCAAAATATATAAAAGGGAAAAAAGCATGAGTAATAACATTTTCTTTTTTTACGATGCCCATAGCTTTTTTCTTACTTACTTTTGCATCAAAGTGTAATCTATTTTTTACTTTTGAAAACCAATTTTTTGCTTTTCTATTTTTCAATTGTCCTCCTGAGAGGGAGAGTTAACTCTTTTTGGACTGCAGACATCCTAACTCCCCTCAGGTATTTGCCACCGAAGTGGCTTTGCCATACATTTATTAAAATGTATTTCTGCTACTCACAACGAAAATTATAGGAGGTATAATAATGTTATATTATTACAACACTGATATAATTATCACTTCACCAGTACTAATTATATTAGTTCTAGTGGCTTATGTTTCGAAGCGAATGTTTGCGAAGCTAATATTAGCTAGCAAACAGAGCGAAGAAACATATGCTGGTCAAATACGAGACTTGACAATGTTTGCTCAATTATCAGTAAAATATCTACTATAATCGATACTATTATTATACTCAAAATTTTATTAAAAAATTAAGACATTAAGAAATGTTAATAGATTGACTTAAGCTCATTGATAATTTTGTAAATCTCAATTTGCAAGTAAAAATAAAATTGCACTTTTTTGCACTTTCTTGCACTGGGGTTATCTTTAAACACCAAGGCGATTCGAGCCTAATGTGGTTTTAAAATTTTGCAAATGGAGTGCAAAAGAGTGCAAGAAATGAGTACTTGAGTGCAAGAAAAGACCGGTACATCTCAATACTAAAAAACAGCCTCAAATCGGCAGTCTGTTTGATTTTTTATCAAATTTTCTCCGTCTCAATGTCCCAGAAACCTATTAACCGGTACATCTCAATACTAAAAAACAGCCTCAATCGTGCTGTCTGTTTGATTTTTTATTAAATTTTCCCTGTCTCAATGTCCCAGAAACCTATTACTTGAAAAGCCACTAAAAAAGAGCCTTTCCGGCTCTTGTTGTAAAATCTGGGCCGCAGTGGACTCGAACCACCGACCTCACCCTTATCAGGGGTGCGCTCTAACCACCTGAGCTAGCAGCCCGCGTTTGAATTTAGGAAGATATTATTATAAATATTACCCTGCTATTCATTTCGCATGAATAAATGTACTATAAACATTTTTTAAAATCAAGTGCTTTTTTGTGTATCTTAATATTTATGCAATTTTGAATATCACTTGTGTTTTAAATCCAATTTCAAATAAATCTTTTTTGCGTATAGCTCTCATTATATTTGATTTATTATCTGTATCTGATATTTTTAAAGTTAAAATAAATTCGCTTATGTTGTTTTTTTTATCATAAATTAGTTTGATATTTGTTATTTCCCCCAACTTTTTGTTTTCTAAACCATCTGCAATTTTTAAAATTCCACCAAGTTGTTTTACTGTTTTGCGTTCTTTTTTGTCAAGTGTTGAGTAAATTTGATGAGTTTGTTTATCCGGGAGTTCTCCTTTGTGGTATCTGCATATACATGATAAAATTAGTTGTTGGCGCGGTGTGAATTCTAATATTTCATGTTCAAGAATTATTTTTTGTGTATGTTTATGATGATTTTTTTCTTCAATTGAATATCCTATATCATGTAGTAAGGCTGCTGCTTCTAGAAGTTTTTTTTCTTCTTCGGAAAAATTTTTTATTTTTTCATTTATTTCTTGAAAAATAATCAGTGATAACCTTTTTACTTCCTGAGCATGTTTCTGTTTATTACAGTATGTTTCAACGAGTTTTTGTATTGAAATTCTTTCCATGATAACTGAATCTTATCATGATTTCAAAAAAAAGACCACCTAACTTACAGTTAGGCAGTCTTTTCCTTTGTTTAAATAAAATAAATTTATTATGTCTTAAATATTTATTTTTCTTTCAAAATTCTTTTTAATTTTTTTCTTTGCATTGTCAAGATTTTTGATTTTCTTTTCTGCATATTTAATTTGTTTTTTTGCAGCTTTTCTTTCAGCTTTTGTTGAAGCGTATCGAGCGTCTATTTCTGCATATTGATTTTTATAATTTAGAAGTCTGTTTCTAATCTCAACTTGTGCATTTTCAATTTGTAATATAGAATTTTGCATTTTAGTTCCGCCTGTAACTTGGCTCGGGTCAAGAAGATCTGTACCTTTAGCATTTGTTGTTGATACAGCTGCATTAGTTGTTGTAGTTGTACTTATTGCTGAACTGTCATCAAAATTTAACGGTGTGAAGCTTGTTTCTGCTAAAGCCATTGTGCTTGAAACAAGAATTAAGCTTAAAGTTAGGGTAATAATTCTTGAGAATTTTTTCATAAATACTTCCTCCATCATAGTTGTAAACTATATTATATATTTTAGTGTATTTTGTTTTAAATAAAAAGAAATTTACATAATTTAATATGAAAATATGAATTATAAATAGTTTATTTTTTATTAAAAGTTTGGCTAATAACTCTATATTATCCATTATACCCGATTGATTTTGCTGAATAAATATTTAGATTTTGTGTTATTATTTTTATTAAAGGACTTGGGATATGAAAAAAGAATGGATTTTAGATAACACAGACTCAAAAGAAAAGTCTTTGATAAAAAGATTATTAATTTCGCGAGGTATAAAAAGCGAAGAAGAGATAAAAGAATTTCTTAATCCGTTAGAAATGGAAATCACTTCGCCAAATGTTTTTACGGATATGGAAAAATCTGTTGAAAGATTATCTAATGCAATTAATACTGCTGAAACTATTATTATATATGGAGATTTTGATGCTGATGGTGTTACTTCGACATCTGTTTTGTATAAAACATTAAAATATTTAGGGGCAAATGTTCATTATTTTATTCCGGACAGAGAAAATGAAGGGCATGGATTTGATAAAAAAGCTCTTATAAAGTTGATGACGACGGTAAAACCAAAAGTTATAATTTCTGTTGACTGCGGAATTTCTGATGTTGATGCTGTGAAGTTTATAAATAGTTTTAAAATGATTGATGTTATAATAACAGATCACCATGAAGCTCCAGAAATTCTACCTCCTGCTTATGCTATTATTAATCCTAAAGCTCCAAATGCTTTAGATGAAAATTTATCAGCAAAACAGATAGAATATTTAACATATCTTGCCGGTTGTGGCGTAGCATTCAAAGTTGCTCAAGCTCTTTTATCAAAATATGGAAAAACTGAATATATTTACGATATATTACCTTTTGTTGCTGTCGGAACCGTATCCGACGTTGTTCCTTTACTTGGAGAAAATAGATATTTTGTGGCAAAAGGACTTGAACTTATTTCAAAAGGAAAACATGAAGGTCTTAAAAAACTTTTGGAAAGTGCCGGTTATGATATTACAAAAGGTGTAACTTCGGAAATGATATCTTTTGGGGTTGCGCCAAGGATAAATGCATCCGGAAGACTTGATACGGTTGAATCTGCTCTTAAAGTTTTAATTTCTGATAATCCTCAAGAAGTTCAAATGGCGGTTACAACATTGAATGAACTTAATAAAGTTCGTCAGACTCTCTGTCAAGAAGTTTTTGCTCAGGCTGATGAAATGGTTAAAAAAGAAGGAAACAGAAATTCAGCTATTGTTTTGTGTAGTGAAAATTGGCATATCGGAATTATTGGAATCGTTGCTTCCAAACTGGTTGAAAAATATTACAAACCGGTGTTTTTAATGACTTATGTTAAAGAAAAAAATCAATATAGGTGCTCTGCAAGAAGTATAGAAGGGGTTCCGTTATATGATGTGATTAGTGCGAATTCGGATTTATTAGATGGCTTTGGTGGGCATAAAATGGCTGCCGGTTTAAGTTTTTCCGGAGAAAAATCGTCATTTGATAACGTTAAAAAGGCTCTTTGTGAAACTGTAAAGGAATATACATCTTCTCAAGATTTAAAACCTTTTGTGAAAATAGATTTAATATTGGATGCGTCAGATATTACAGAGGATTTGGTTGAAAATATCTCAAGATTGGAACCTTTTGGAGCAATGAATCCTAGTCCTGTTTTTGCTATAAACAATTTAAAGGTTAAACAAAAAAGACTTATGGGTTCAGATAACTCGCATTTGCGTTTGATTGTTACTAAAGATGCTTATGAATTTACATCTGTGTGGTGGCAAAAGGGCGATGTCGGTTTAAATAGTGGCGATAATCTTGATATTGCATTCCATCCTCAATTAAATGAGTTTAACGGGAATACTTCTGTACAACTTATAATTGATGATATCCATTCGGATGTTATAAAAGATGAGAATGAAAATATCCCGAAAGTGTATAAAATTTATGATAATCGTGCCAAAACAGGTATTTTACCTAATGTGAACGATTATATCAAAAATTCTAAATTAAATATAAGAGTTTTTGCAGAAAGTAAGTATGTTTTAGATACTATAAAATCTTTTAAAGAAATATCGTCAAAAACCTTTACTAGAGAGAATATTCCACATTGCGATGTTGTAATGTTTTTTGATTATCCTGCGGATAAAGAAACTCTGGATAATATTTTAGAAAAAGCTCAACCAAAAGGTATTCATTTTATGAATTATGAACCCAAAATTCTTGATGAGCAAGAGTTTTTGAAAACTTTTACCGGTATGATAAAATTTGCAGCGCATAATAATAACGGCAAAATTGAATTTATTCGCTGCTCCAGTTTTTTGGGTAAATCTGTCAGTATCTTTGTTGAACTTTTAGAGTTGTATGAGGAAGTTGGATTTATAAAAATATTAGAAAAGAATAATTTATTTTTTAATATAGAACTATTGACAATAAATGATTTATCCAAGGTATTGAATAATGATAAGTTTTCACAGATATTTGATAAAGTAATAGAGTGTGAAGCTTTTCAAAGAAGTTTGCTCGAGGATGATTTAGAACAAATTTTGATATAAAAGTGCAAATTTAGCTTTTTACAAGTTAAATACGATATAACTGTTTTTACTCTTGATTTTGACGGTATTTTTCGTTAATATATTCTTAATTGAAATAGAAGGAGAAAATTATGGCGCAACAATTTAATCCTCAGGGAATTAATGCTCAAAATATTAAAAAACGTTATGCAGTACTTGTTTTTATCAAAGGTTCAACTGCACCTTTGGTTTTATATGTGAAAGATGCACAAGCTCTATATCAAGAGCTGATTGAAACAATGAAATCAACAAATGCCGTTCTTATTGAAAAAGAAACAGAAGGTCCGTTGAAAAAAGTTTGTTTTATATCTAATCAGATTGCAGCTCTTGCAATTCAAGAAGAACAATATGTATAATGTTTTTCAAAATATAAATGTTAAAAGCTATGGAAAAGATATTATCAATAGAAGATTTGGAAAATGCTGACAATAAAACTCTCTACTGTACTTTTGATGAGAAAATTGAGGGTTTAGATTGTGTTACCCCTATTCATGCCGAGCTTTGTGCCAAATCACTTGGTGAATTTATACAAATATCAGGACATGTTACCGGTACAGTTAATCTGGAATGCGATTTATGTCTGGATAAATTTGAATATAATTTGGATTTTGATATTGATGAATTATACTCGAAAAGTTCTTTATTAGGTGATTATGAAGAGTCCGGACAGGAATTTGAAATTAAAGACGGTCAGTTTGTTACAGATTTGAATGGTTCAAAAGAAATAGATATTTATGACTTATTGTATCAATCTGTAATATTAAATTTTCCAAATAAAAAAGTTTGTGGTATTAATTGTAAAGGGAAGGTTTTTCTTTCTGAAGAAGATATACCCGATCCAAGACTGGATGTCTTTAAAAATATCCAAATTAACCCAAAAGATTAGTTAGTAGAAAATAAAAAAGGAAAAACAAAAATGGCAGTACCTAAGAAAAGAACAGGTCATTCTGCTCAAGGTAGCAGAAGAGCTAATTGGAAAGCTACAAAACCTGAAACAACAAAATGTCCTAATTGTGGCGAAACAGTTTTAACACATACAGTATGTACAGCATGCGGCACTTATAAAGGCCAGCCTGTAAAATTAGCAGATAAAGCAGCTGCAGAAGCTCCTGCTAAAAAAACTGCGAAAAAATCAACTAAAAAAGCTGCTCCAAAAGCAGAAGCTAAGGTTGAAGAAGCAAAAACTGAAGAAGTTAAAACTGAAGAACCTGTTGAAAAGACAGAAAAAACTGAAGAATAATTTAAATTTGTAAAGCAACAACAATATTTTGTTGTTGCTTTACAAAAAATAAATTACTGTTAGACTTTGGAGAGAGAAAAGTATGTCAAGAATAGCAATAGATGCAATGGGTGGTGATTATGCACCGCAAGCAATAGTGGAAGGTGCATTGTGGGCTGCACAAGAATATGGAGTCGGATTGGAACTGGTCGGCAGAGAAGATGAGATAAAATCCGAGCTTGAACGTATAAAAAATGCAGGCTGTATTTATTCTGATTGCGGAACTAAAGGACATAGAAGAAGAATCAAGATTGATCTTGATAAAATTGATTATACAATTACTCATGCCTCTGAAGTTATTGGAATGGGTGAAGCTGTAGGGCAATCTATTCGTAAGAAAAAAGATTCATCAATTGTTGCTTCTGTCAGAGCGGTGGCAGAAGGCAGATGTGATGCCGTTGTTTCTGCCGGTTCAACCGGTGCTGCTATGGCTGCAAGTTTGTTTGGGTTAGGAAGAATACATGGTGTTACCAGACCTGCGATTGCGGTTACAATTCCTACAATGAAAGAACCTGTGGTTTTAATTGATGGTGGTGCTAATAGCGATTGTACTCCTGAAATGCTTACTCAATTTGCCGAAATGGGTGCTGCTTATGCAAAATATATCATTGGTATTGAAAATCCTAAAGTCGGTATTTTGAGTATTGGTGAAGAAGAAGGTAAAGGTAATGCTCTTGTAAAAGAAACTTATCCGCTTTTAAAAGACATGCATGAGCAGGGTAGGATTGATTTTGTTGGGAATATTGAAGGAAAAGAACTTTTTATAAATAAGTGTGATGTTGTTGTATGTGATGGCTTTGCCGGTAATGTTGCTTTAAAAGTTACTGAAGGCACAGCATCTATGCTTTTAAAAATGATTTCAAGTGAATTTAAATCTGATTTTGTTGGTTGCATAATTGGTTTGATGGCAAAACCTTTTTTAAGACGAATTTTGAAAAGAATTAATTGGGAAGTTTTTGGTGGCATGCTGCTTTTGGGTGTTAAAGGTATTTCGGTTATTGCTCATGGACGCAGTTCATCTTATGCAATGAAAAATGCTGTTAGAGCTGCAGTTCGTGTGTTAAATAAAGATATTAACTCTAAAATTGCGGAAAATATAAATAGATAGGAATAAAAATTATGTCAAAGAGTGTAAAACCTTTAAGAATTGCAGGTGTCGGTTATAGTGTACCGGAAACAGTTATTACAAATGATGATTTAACAAAACTCTATGAAACTTCTGATGAGTGGATATATACCAGAACAGGTATTAAGGAACGACGAGTTGTTTCTGGTAATGAAGATGCAATCGATTTGGGCGTGGATGCTGCTCGTAAAGCTATTGACAAATCCGGTTTTAAATTGGATGAAATTGATTGCATTATAGCTGCTGCTTCTGCTCCTCCTCAGTTGTATCCGGGGTTATCATGTGATATACAGGCAAGGTTGGGTATTCCTAATTATATACCATCTTTTGATTTAACAGCAGCTTGTACAGGTTTAATTTATTCTTTACAGGTTGCGCGCGGATTAATCGGTTCAGGATTATATAAAACTGTATTAATTATAGCTGCGGATAATAATTCTCGTCTTGTTGATTGGAAAGATAGGGGAACTTCAATTTTATTTGGCGATGGTGCCGGTGCTATGGTGGTAACTGAAGCTGAAGATGGTGTTGATGATATATTATCTTTAGATATCAGAGCGGATGGTCAAATTGGTCAGTATATTTATATGAATATGCCTGGTGAAAATTGTCCTTTGGTTGAACCTTGTGATCCGGTAGAAACACATATTCGCATGGCAGGAAGAGATGTTTACAAGTTCGTTGTAAGTACTTTGCCAAAGTATGTTGATCTTGCTATTGAAGAAGCCGGTATGACTGCAGAAGATATTGATTATCTTATTCCGCATCAAGCAAATCAAAGAATTATTGAGGCGCTTCAGCAGAGACTTCAATACCCTGATGAAAAGGTTATTTCAAATATTAAGTACTATGGAAATACATCTGCAGCTTCTATTCCAATAGCGTTAGCAGAAGGTGTTGAACAAGGGAAAATAAAACTTGGCTCAACAGCAATTTTATGCGGTTTTGGTGCCGGTATGACTTGGGGTGCTGCTGTTGTTAGACTCCGTGAAGGTATTTGTTAAACTTTTCATAAATTTGAATCTAAACTGATATCATTCGTTAAAAAGATTTATAGTATGTGTTGAATGTTTAATTTTAAACTCTTCCGTACATATCTTCGTAACGGATGATATCATCTTCTGATAAGATATCACCTTTTTGGACTTCTATGATTTCTAAATCTTCTTCAAATGGATTTTGTAGAGAATGAATTTCTTTTATAGCAATATCAATGCTATGTCCTGGAGACAGTATGTGTTCCTTGCTTTCTAAAATAACTTTTGCCGTACCGGTTAAAACAACCCAATGTTCACTTCTGTGGTTATGCGATTGAACAGAAAGTTTTTGTCCCGGATTTACATGAATAATTTTTGATATAAATCCTTTGCCTTCTGCAATAACAGTGTAAAATCCCCATGGTCTGTAAACAGTTTTATGAATTTTTTGAGTTCCGTCGTGTTGTTGTTTTAATGTTTCATAAATTTGTTTAACATCTTGAGTTTTGTCTTTTTTGCATGCCAGGATTGCGTCTTCAGTTTCAATAACTACTGTATCTTCCAATCCTATTGTTGCAACAAGTTTAGAAGAAGAATAAACAAAAGAATTTTTTGAATCCTTATCTATAACATGTCCAACAAAAACATTGTTGTTTTTATCTTTTGGGCTAACTTCATATATTGATTGCCAGGAACCTAGGTCTTTCCAATCTGATTTCAATTCTATCATAGCAATATTTTTACTTTTTTCCATAATTGCGTAATCGATGGAAATATTAGGAATTTTTTCAAATTCGGTAAATGGAATTGAGTTGTCAGAGCATGTTATATTTTTTATAATAGAATAAATTTCAGGTGAATATTGTTCAAATTCATTCATCATAACAGAGGCTTTGAACATAAAAATTCCGCTATTCCAGTAATAATTTGAATCTTTCAAATAATTTTGTGCTGTTTTACAATCGGGTTTTTCTGTAAATTGTGTAACATTTCCGTTTTCACATCGGATATACCCGAATCCTGTTTCAGCATAAGTCGGTTTAATTCCAAAAGTTACAATTTTTCCTTCGTCAACGAATTTTTGTGCTTGTTTAATTGTTTCAACAAATTTGTCATTTTCTTCTATTAACAAATCAGATGGCACAACAAGAATCGTTTCATCAGCATAATTTTTTTCCATTATATATTTAACACTTAGGGCAATTGCTCCTGCAGTGTTTTTGGAAATAGGTTCAGAAAGGATAATTGATTTTTTGCTCAATTCGCCTAACTGCATTTTGACATTAGCATTATGTTTTGTATTCGAAACGCTTATAATATTTTCTGCAGGAATAAATTTGTTTAGTCTTTCAAAAGTAGATTGAAGTAAGCTTTTTTCTGCATATAAATTTAAAAGCTGTTTTGGATATAATTCTCTTGATAGTGGCCATAATCTGCTTCCTGATCCTCCGGCTAAGATAACTCCAAACATTCCTGCTCCTTTTCTCATTCTTATCCCTTATTTTATAATTATACTACAAAAACATTTAAGTCTATAAGTTAATTTTGGAATGATTTTTCGTTTTACTTTTACCGTATATCTTTTTATGTTATTCTTATAGGAGAATAGATAAACAGGAGAGGCTAAATGAAATTATTACATACAATGATTAGAGTTAAAGATGCTGAAAAGAGTGTAAAATTTTATACAGAACTTTTAAATATGAAATTAGATAAGAAAAAAAGATTAGATGACTGTTGGTTGTATTTTTTGAATGATGAGGACGGCACAACTCAACTAGAGCTTACGGCAAATGATGAAGTTCCTGAATCTGGTTATGAGTTAGGAAATGGATTTGGACATTTAGCTTTTTCTGTCGAATCTTTGGATAAATTTACTGAAAAAATGCACTCTTTAGGTTATGAGTATCTATATGAACCTTTTGATTTAAATGGGAAAGGTACAAAAATAGCATTTATTAAAGACCCTGATGGCTATGAAATTGAGCTAATTGAAAAAGTGGTATGGTAAATCAAAATCTTATATTGTTTTTTGGGTAAAATTTATTAAACAATATAAGATTAAATTTTTATATTGTTATATTGTTCTGAAATTATTTTATTATCTTTACATTATTTAATTTATTTACAATAAGATGTACTGATTGTATTATTATGTTATAAAGATATCATTAGGATTTCCTTTCGGAGGCAAAATTGGTAGAAAGATTTTATATAAAAGGTGGGACTCCTTTAAAAGGCGAAGTATTAATAGGTGGTGCAAAGAATTCTGTCTTAAAGCTTATGGCAGCTGCAATTTTAGCAAAGGGCGAATCAAAGATTTATAATGTGCCGGATTTGACAGATGTTGAAATTATGCTAAGCGTAATTGCACAATTAGGAGCAAAAACAAGTTATAATAGGGAAGAAAAATCTCTGACGATAGATGCTACTGATATTACTAATATAACTGCGAGTTATGAACTGGTTAGTAAAATGCGGGCATCTTTTATTGTTTTGGGAGCACTTGTATCACGTTGCAGAGAAGCTAAGGTAGCTTTACCAGGAGGTTGTGCGATTGGAGAAAGAAGAGTTGATTTCCATATTAAAGGTTTAGAGGCTCTCGGTGCAAAGATTAAAATAGAAAATGGCTATGTTCATGCAAAGGCAAACAAGTTAATTGGTTCTGATGTATATTTAGATATCCCTTCTGTAGGGGCAACTGAAAATATCATGCTGGCTTCCGTACTGGCCGAAGGTTCTTCAAGAATTCAGAATGCTGCTCAGGAACCTGAAATTGTTGATTTGGCAAATTTTTTAAATGCGATGGGTGCCGATATTCAAGGTGCTGGAACTTCTGAAATAATTATCAACGGAGTAAAACAATCAGATTTACATCCTATTGAATATACGACAATTCCGGATAGAATTGAAGCAGGAACTTTTATGACTGCAATTATTGCGACAAAAGGTAAAGGAATTATCAGAAATATATATCCTGCACATTTAACATTTTTTACTGATAAATTATTAAAAATGGGTGCTAATATTAAACTTTTAGACCCTACATCAATGGAGGTTAGTTGTAAAAACAGACTAAATTCAATAAATTTTGTAACCCAGCCTTATCCGGGTTTCCCAACGGATTTACAGTCAATGGCGATGACATTACTTACAACGGCTAATGGCGTTGGTATAATCACAGAAAGTTTATACGAAAACAGATTTATGCAAGTTCCTGATTTAAACAGAATGGGTGCAGATATCCATCAAGACAGGAATCATGCAATTGTTAAAGGTGTAAAAAAATTAACCGGTGCAACTCTTACTGCAAGTGATTTACGAGCAGGAGCCTCTTTAGTAGTTGCTGCTCTTATGGCGGAAGGTAACTCTGTTGTTGAAAAATTACATCATATAGATAGAGGATACGAAAATTTTGAAAATAAGATAAGATTGTTAGGAGGGAAAATTGAACGAAGAGACGACGATTCCCAGGTAAACCTAACGGAGGGTACACATAATGAGTCCTACTTATAAACGTTGGTACGATCATGACCCGTTATTATTAGAAGTTATTGAACTGTTAAGAAATTATCAAACAGAGCTTAGAGCTCAAGCTGAAATATTTTTACAAAAAATTGAAGAAAAAGTTTCTAAAGAAACTATTGATAAATTTTATGCTATGGTTAAACCTGTGAATGCTAATAATCGTTGGTATGATAAAGACCCGGTTATTTCAAGAACGGTTGAAATATTGAGAATAGTTCCTCCTGAAGCTCAAAGGATTTGTGCTCAAAATTTTATTAAAACCCTTAGAGAAATGGGTATTGAGTACGAAAGCCCTAATGTAAGTCTTCAGTAAAAGGTTAGTGTAGTAGTTTTGAGAACCTCAATTTTGGGGTTCTCTTGTTGTTTATTATTTTTAATAAGCCTTAATAATTCTTGATTTATCAAGATTTTTGGAGTAGTTTATATCTATAAGTATTAGCCATAGGGTTAATAGCTGTTTGGCTAGTAAGAATAGTTGGAATTAAGTTATATAGGGATATATGGAAGAGAAAGCACGATCTCAAAACGTATTTTTACGTATTTTAAAAGGTTTTTTGTTGAACATTTTTTCAGTAACTGATGCTGATTATAGTCATAAATTGGTAAGAATTTTGGGTATCAAAATTAGACTTTTAAAATCTGAAAATAAAAAAAGAATGAGTATTGACTATTCCAAATATTCTGATATAACGAAAGTTCCTAAGGCAGAAGGTTTTTTAAGGGAGTATCAATTAGCTTTATTGTCTATTTTTATAGAGATGGATAGAATTTGTACTTCTCATAATATAAGATATATGATTAGCGGGGGAAGTCTTTTAGGTGCAAAACGCCATGGAGGTTTTATCCCTTGGGATGATGATATTGATACTGATATGATGCGGGAAGATTATGAAAAATTTCCTGCTATTTTTAATGCTTGTACTACAAATCCGGATTTATATTGCGATTTTTGGCGTGATAAAAATGCTTCTGCCACTTGTATTTTGAAAATTCAACACAGAAAAATTCGTCAGGTTTTTGTAGATATATTTCCGCTTGATTTTTACTATACAGGCGTTCAAGGAAAGGATAAAAAACGTTTAAATAAAAAAATTAAGTTTATTCGTAAGTTGCTCAGTTTAAATCCGTTTAGAATTTCTGATAATACTAAGCTTTTAAAATTTTTGAAAAAAATTACGCATAATATTATTAATGAAAAAATTGAAGTGGACGAAAGATTAAGACCATCTATTCATTGGGGAATTGAGTTTCCTCACAGATGGAATAATTGGATTTATGATTATAATCATATTTTTCCTTTAAAAAAAATTAAATTTGAGGGTCATGAATTTAACTGTCCGAATAATGTGGAATTTGTTTTGACAAATATATATGGAAATTATATGGAATTTCCAAAAAGTATTTGTCCCCATCATACAGATGAAAACGCTTTTACTGATGAAGAATTATCGGAATTAAGAAAACTGAAGGGAGAAATCTTATAATGAGCAGATTGAGACCTTTAGAGTATATTTTTTCTATTACAAACAGTGGAGAATATAAGCGTATAGTTATTTTTGGTATTCCAATAAGATTTAAAATTACTGAGGAAAATAAAAAAATATGCGACAGCCAGATTGTTCAGGATAATAAAGTTTTATTTATGAATTATCTTGGCAAATCTTTTGGCTGCAATCCAAAATATATTGCCCTTGAGATTCTCAAAAGAAAACTCCCGTTGGATTTGGTTTGGGTTGGAAAAGATATTGATGATGAGTTTAAAAAAAATTTTCCGCCCGGTATTCGTTTTGTTGAATATAAATCAAGAGATTGTTTAAAAGAAATGGCTTCTGCAAAATTTTGGATTACAAACTATCATTTTGTGAAACTTTTTTCTATGGGTGTTTCGAAGAAGGAAAACCAATGTTATATTCAAACCTGGCATGGAAGTTTAGGAATTAAAAAAATTGAAAAAGATGTTAAATTATTAACGGAAGATTCTGACTGGGCAAAATTTGCGAAATATAATTCTAAATGTGTGGATTATTGGATATCTAACAGTAAATTTGAAACAGAAGTTTATAAAAATGCATTTTGGAATGCTCATAATATAAAAGAATTCGGTCATCCACGCAATGATGTATTTTTTAAATCTGAAGAAGAAAAAATTGAAATTAGAAAAAAGGTTTTTACACAGTTAAATATTCCACTTGATAAGAAAGTTTTATTATATGTTCCATCATTTAGAGATAATGATGATATTAGCTGTTTTAAATTAGATTATGTAAAAGTTTTAGAAGCCTGTAAAAAGAAATTTGGCGGAGATTGGGTTTGTGTTGCCAGATTTCATCCCAGGGTGAAAAAATTTAAAAAGAGAATGTTTGGATATGGAATAAAAGACTCTTCAAATATAGTTATTAATGGAACAAATTATTCTGATATACAAGAACTTTTATTGAGTTCAGATATTGCGATTACAGATTATTCAAGCTGTATTTTTGATTTTATTTTGTCTAAAAAGCCGGGATTTATTTTTGCAACGGATATAGAAAAATTTAACAGTAGCCGCGGATTTTATTATCCGATTGAGCAAACACCGTTTACTGTTTCTAAAAATAATGAAGAACTGGTGAAGAATATTTTAAATTTTGAAATTGAGAAGTATAAAAAAGAAGCGGATGCTTTTTTGGAAGAAAAAGGATGTATTGAAGATGGTAACGCTTCAAACAGGGTTGTAGATTTGGTAGAAGAAATTATGAGAGGCGGGAATTAAGGATGAATATAGCTATTGTTTTTGCCGGGGGGACCGGACAGAGATTGAATAATGGAGTTGATGCGACACCAAAACAATTTTTGAAAATTAATGATAAACCAATTATTATTCATACCCTTGAATTATTTCAAAAGCATGAGAAAATTGATAAGATTTACATAGCAATTCATCCTGATTATTTTGATTACATGCATGATTTGGTTAAGCATTATTATATAACCAAGACTGCTGGAATAGTTAAGGGTGGTTCTACAGGACAGGATTCAATATATAATGCATTGAAACTTGCTCAGAGTGAAAATTCGGATGAGTCTATAGTTTTGATTCATGATGGTGTAAGACCAAATATTACATCTGAGGTTATCAGTGCAAATATCGATTGTGCTGAAAAAAATGGTAATGCAATTACTTGTACATCGTGTTTTGAAACTATTTTGATAAGTGAGAATGGCCTAAATCCTGCACATGTTCCGTATAGGAAACATACTTATGCCGCTCAAGCTCCGCAAAGTTTTCATCTTGGTGAAATTATTGAAGCTCACGAAAAGACCAGAAAAGTTAATCCAAAATATACGGATATCGTTGATTCATGTACCTTGTATAAAACTTTGGATAAAACTACATATATGGTTGAAGGAAACCGCGGTAATATTAAAATTACTACGATAGAAGATTTGTATATTTTAAGAGCACTCATACGCTATAAAGAAGATATGGAAGCTTTTGGTATTGTGAAAACGGAGAGTAAATAATGAATTTTAAGACAGAGATAGAAAAATTTGATACTCAGGAAATTATAAATTCAAAATTAGTCAATTGGGAATTTTTTAAAAATTCTACAATTTTAGTTACGGGAGCTACCGGTTTAATTGGTTCTCAGACAATAATTTCATTGTTATATGCAAACGAAATTTATAATACAAATATTAAGATATTGGCTCTAGTGCGAAATAAAAATAAAGCAGAAGCAAAGTTTAAAGATATTAAAACTGATAATTTAAAATTTGTTATTCAGGATATAACAACTCCTATAGATATAGGGTATGTTGATTTTGTTATTCATACTGCGAATGGAACAGCATCAAAGGGTTTTGTTGAGACTCCTGTAGAAACAATTGACACAATTGTATCGGGTACCAAAAATATTTTGAATTATGCACAAAAACAAAAAATAAAGAGTCTTGTTTATCTGTCTTCTATGGAAGTTTACGGTAATATTGGTTTAGACAGAACAGAACCTTTAAAAGAAATTGATTTAGGATATATGGATACAATGAAGGTTCGTAATTCATATTCTTTGGGAAAAAGATTGGCAGAAAATATGTGTTACTCTTATTTTACAGAGTATAGCGTACCGGTAAAAGTTGCGCGATTATCCCAAACAATTGGTTCAAGTATTGACTATAATGATAACAGAGTTTTTATGCAATTTACCCGTAATGTTATTGAGAAACAAAATATTGTGCTACATACAGAAGGGGCAACCATAAGGAGTTATTGTTATATTACGGATGCTGTTGTTGCTATTCTGTTGATGCTTGAAAAAGGAAAAAATGGTGAAGTTTATAATATTGCTAATCCAAAAACTACCTGTTCCATAAGAGAGATGGCAGAGATGTTGAGTAAAAAATATCCGGATTCTAAATTAGAGATTAAGCTTAATGAGAGTTTATATCCGGATACTACAAAGTACTATTTGGACACGACAAAGTACTATATAGATACCAAATGGGAAGCACAGGTTAGTCTTGAAGAAATGTACAGACGGTTGATAGAGAGTTTTAAGAAATAAAAATGGAGGCGAAAAACTTTTAATGAATATTTTTCAAAAAATATTTTCAATCACAAATGAACCGGGTGTTAAAATAATTTGTATTTTAGGTTTTACATTTAGATTTAATATTAGAACGTTCTTTAATTTAAAATATAAAAATTTACCTATAGAGAATAATAAAATTGTATTTTTAAATTTTAAAGGAAAGGGTTTTGGTTGTAATCCGAAATATATTGCTCAAGAAATCATTCGTCAAAATCTGCCGTATAAAATGGTCTGGTTATGTAAAGATACTTCGGAAGAAGCTGTTTCTAATTTTCCTTCTTGTATAAAGGTTGTTAATTATAAAAAACCGGAAGCGCTAAAAGAACTAGCAACAGCAAAAATCTGGATTGATAATCAGAGAAAAATATACCATATTAAAAAAGGGTTGAATAAAAAAGCGGGTCAATATTATATCCAGACCTGGCATGGAAGCTTAGGTATAAAGAAAATAGGTGTAGATTCTCCGCTTACTGAAATCGAAAATGATTGGGTTCCTTATGGAATTGAGGATGCAAAAATGCTTGATTATGTTCTTTCAAACAGCAAGTTTGAGGAAGATGTTTTCAAAAGAAATTTTTGGGGACATGGTGAAATTTTACAGGTTGGTCATCCTCGCAATGATATTTTTTATAAAGATACTACAGAGCTCAAAAATAAACTCTATGAATCATTAAATATTTCTAAGTCAAAACATATATGTTTATATGTTCCTTCATATAGAGATAATTATGGTTTATATTGTTATGGTTTGGAATATAAAAATCTAATCAAGATTCTTACTCAAAAATTTGGCGGAGAATGGGTAATTTTGGTGAGAATGCATCCAAATCTGGTTAAATATGCATCACAGATTATCCCGCATAATGAAAATATTATTGATGTTTCAACATATTCAGATATTCAAGAACTTTTAGTGGGTTCTGATATTGCTATATCTGATTATTCAAGTTGTATTTTTGATTTTATGCTTACAAGACGTCCGGCATTTATTTATGCAACGGATATGGAAGATTTTGATAATGATAGAGGTTTTTATTATCCGCTAAAATCGACTCCTTTTCCGGTTGCAGAGAATAATGGTGAATTGATGGATAACATTAAAAATTTTGATTATTCTTTGTATAAACAAAAGGTTGAGGAATTCTTGAGGGAAAAAGGTTGCATGGAAGACGGTAAAGCTTCAGAAAGAGTTGTTGAGCTGATAAAGAAAATCATTGAAAATAAAGGATAAATATGATGCAAATTTATATAAAATATATAAGGAGAAAATGAAAAAAGTGAAAAAGCTTTTACAAAATATAAAAAATAAATTAGACGAAAAGTATAAGGATAATGAAAACTATTATAGTTTATCAAGGATATTACCTTATTTTAAACCTTACATTTTTAGAACATTTTTAGCATTGGGGCTTGCTGTTCCAATAGGAGCTTTAGATGCAGTTATTGCTTTAGCACTAAAACCATATATGGATATTGTTATGTTAGATAAACAGATGCAATCGCCATGGTATATTCCGATTTTGATTATTGTTTTTACAACAATTCAAGGAACTTTAAATTATCTGGCTACATATATGAATGATTGGGTTGGCGGTAAGGTTACAAATGATTTAAAAATTGATTTATATAAAAAATTGATGCATCAATCGTCATATTTTTTTGATAGGCAGACTTCAGGAAAAATCCTGAAAGCTTATAATAATGATGCTGACAAATCTTGTAGCGGAATTTTAACAAATATGAAAACTTGTATATCAAGATTATTTTCATCTATTTCTTTAATATTTGTTTTGTTTTATAATTCTTGGCAACTTGCAATAATAGCTGTTTGTGTTTTGACTTGTGCAATGATTCCGCTAATGAGGATTAAATCAACTATAAAGAATGTTTATAACAAATCCGAAGGTGAAAATGCTAAAGTTTTAACTACATATAATGAAGCTTTTGCTGGAAATAAAATTATTGCTGCATATAATCTTTATGATATTAAGACAAAACAATTTAAAAAATTAGTAAAAACAGTTTTTGGTTTACGGATAAAAATAACCCAGCATGTAGGGTGGTTATCTCCAATGATGCATATTATCGTTTCTGTAGGTATTGGTGCGGTGATAGGTTTGGGGAGTTATCTTATTGTTAAAGGAAAACTTTCAGCAGGACAGTTTGTTTCATTTATTACAGCGTTAATTATGCTTTATACACCGATTAAGGGATTGGGTAATAATGCTAAAAATATGACTACTTGTTTTTGTGCAATGGAAAGAGTTGTAGATAAACTTGACAAGAAGCCCGGAGTTCAGGATAGAGCTGATGCAGTTAATTTCCCTGCTTTTAATGATAAAATATCTTTTGAAAATGTTTATTTTCATTATACAAAAGACAAACCTGTGTTGAAAGGAATTTCCTTTGAAGTTAAAAAAGGTGAAACTATTGCTTTGGTTGGTAATTCAGGAGGCGGTAAAACAACAATTGTCAATTTACTGCCAAGATTTTATGGAATTAAAAGTGGCGACATTAAGATTGATAATATATCAATAAATAAAATAAAGGTGGATGATTTAAGGGCAAATATTGCTATTGTATTTCAGGATAATTTTTTATTTGAAGGGACAATAAAAGAAAATATTATGCTCGGAAATTTGAATGCAACTGAAGAACAACTTCATGAGGCCATAAAGAACTCATACTTAGAAGATTTTATAAAAACTTTGGATAAAGGTTTGGACACTCAGATTGGAGAACGCGGAGTATTATTATCCGGCGGGCAAAAACAAAGGATTGGTATTGCACGTGCGTTTTTGAAAAATGCGCCTATTTTAATTCTGGATGAAGCTACTTCTGCTCTGGATAATCAGGCTGAACATATTGTTCAGCAAGCTATAGATAATTTAATGAAAGATAGAACAGTATTTGTTATAGCCCATAGACTTTCCACTATCCAAAATGCTCATAGAATTGCGGTTATAAATAATGGGTATCTTTCTGAATTGGGAACGCATGATGAGCTTTTATCGATTCCTAACGGAGATTATAAAAAACTTTATAATATGCAATATGCATAAAAATTTTATCGGGAGAATACGGTTCTCCCTTTTTTGTGCCTAAATAAATGATTTATGTTAATATTTTAAATATAGATTAAATTTGTATGAATAATAAGAAGAGCAGGTAGATGGCAACTAATTGTATGGATAAATATAAAAATGAATTTACTATAAAATTTGCTCGAATTATGCAGCAGCAGCTTGATATCTGGAAAGATGTTCAAAAATCAAACAGGTTCAGCTTATTAAATTTAAAGTCATTCGGATTTTATTTTTTTATTGCCGCATTTGGAATGATACCCGGGAGAAATGAACATAATTATGATTTAAATTTTCATCTTATATTAGCCGCTGTTTGTTTTGTTACTGCAGTTATTGCAAATATACATAATACAAATAAAATATATCAAAATATAATCAAAGCAACACTATTTCCCCAATTGTTAAAAATTTTTGGTAATCTTCAATACCGTTCAAGCCGCTCCTTAACAAGCATGCTAAATGCAAGCAATATTATTCTTGATGATGAAGAAACAGATAATGCAGCATCACTAGCAACAAAGACCATAGATAACAATATAATATATGATATCAAAAATTCCGTATTTCAAAATTCACAACTTTACAACAAAAAGATAACAGAACGTACTGATGATGATGCTTTCTACGGAATGTACAATGATGTTGCTCTGACAATGGTAGAAACAGATTTCGGGTGGAATGCTAAAGACAAATATAGAACTTACCATCGTATGTTCAAAGGTCTTGCAATGCGGTTTAAAATGAATAAAGAAATCAAGTCTCGAGTTTTGATTTTAACTAAATTTTCAATGACGAAAATTCCAAAGGGTTATGAAAAAGTCAAATTAGAATCAGCAAGATTTAATAAAAAATATGATGTCTGGGTAGATAGCCGGTCTGTAAACGGTCAAGGGCAAATTGAAGCAAGATATCTTTTAAATACTGCATTTTTGGAAAGGTTGATGCAAATCCAAACAAGTTTTAGGGTACATCAAATGTGCTGTTCTATTTTTGGAAATTCAATGCTTGTCATGCTCCACACAAGAAAGGATTTATTTGAAATGAACCATTTGTTTGGAAAAATTGATGATATAAATCAATATAAGCATTTGTTCAATGAATTTGCATCGGTATTATCTTTTATTGATGTATTAAATCTTTCAAGTAGGACAGGTTTGTAATAAAATTTAAAATATGAAAGTTACTAGGTTTAAAAAATTAATCAGTTGGAATTTAATAGCATTAATTGGTTATTTAAGTTTAACAATAACTATTTTTTTTATGATTTCAATATCATTAGCTTCAACTCAGTTGCACATGCGATTAGATTTAGATGAATTTATATATAATTATATGCTGGAGCATTTGATATATCCGTATTTATCACTATATAAAATTCAAATGTTTGCAATAATATTTTTATTGCTGGTTTCTATAGCAGAAAACTCATATTATAAAGTGAGAGGGGAATATGGATTAAGGATATTTTGCGAACATGAGATAGGGTATTCAAGAATTTTTATAATAGGAATAGTTTTGAATTTTTGTCCTTTATATATGTTTTCTTTATTTGTATTAAAATCAATTATGAAAATATTGTGATTTTATGGTATAATCAAAGCTATAAAAAATATAAATAGTTTACCTTGTCGATGTGGCGGAATGGTAGACGTGCACGTTTGAGGGGCGTGTGGAGAAATCCGTGGGGGTTCAAGTCCCCCCATCGACATTATTTTAACCAAAAAAGTTGCGAGTCGACCATTTATGATTAATATACGTAAAAATCCTTTATATCACCTTATTAGTATTGCTACTTATATTTTATTAGCATTAGTCGTATTAACATGTTTTTGTAGCCAGCCAATAATAAATGGTGAAATGTTCGGTGAACTTTTATATATACTGATTTTCTTTTGGTTTAACATATCTTTTTATACTGTTCATATTGTATTGATAATTTATTATGTTATTAGGATGAGCTATTTAAAAGATAAGCAACCCAACATAATTATTGATATTGGGGCATTATTAAGTTTATTAATTTTGCTTACACTGCCTTTATTTGTAGTAGTTTGTCAATTTATGTACAAAAAGTAGTTACTTTCTAACCCTAACAACATTCTCATATTGTAGTATTCTTGTGTTGACTGTTTCATAATATAAACTATGCGTTGATAAATGTTGTTAGGCAAAGTTTTTTGTGGTATAGTTTCATTGTCGCAGGGTTCCAAAATAGTAACCCCTACGACAATTAAAAAAAGGATAACTTAAGTTATCCTTTTTTTTAATATGCTTGTGTGGTGATGGCTTTAATCCGTAAATTGCGGGTTCAGCGCAAGCCGAGCAGAGGGCGGAGCCTTTTTGCTTACGGCAAACGCCGTTTAAAGCAAAAAGCGTAGACCTGTTTAATGCGAGGTGTAGCAAGACAGTCCCGCCACGACATAAATGTAAAGTTGCTTTATCCCACTTTTATTTTTATAAACTATTTGTTGGGCAAGTATGCCCAACCGACAAACCATTTTGTGAATATGCTGGAACAAAGTTAATAATAAATACATATTGATTTTACTTGCTCAATATATTAAATGTTTAACTTTGTGATTGAAGCACATCTTTTTAAATTTGCAATGCTCGTTGTGTATTCAGGCTTCACAACTTTGTGCGGCAGATACTTTGGCGATATTGGAGGTGCAAATTTACATGGTGGAACATACTTTTCTTGCATAAATATTTGTTTTACTATATCTTTGTGCATACAAACATTTGGTATTTCTTTACCTTTGCCGAAAATTACTTTTAAGAATTTGAACATATAATATCTCCTTTTGCTTACCTAAATTTTTCCCTATGTATATATATAGTCATTTTCCTGTCGGGGATTGTTTTTTGTTAAGAAGCATTAAGATGAGTTTGCCATATCAGCACAGTACCTACACATACAGCTTGTTTTAGCAGGATTAAGACACTTTCTTAGAGTAAAGCTCAAATGTTCCACAGCTCAAGGGAATTAAATCTAATCTTTCTTCTTAATCTGCTTCACCTTCTTTAATATAGTGTTCAGACCAGTAGTCAGTAAGTTTGTTTCTGGTCTCCTGCCCCGTCATACGCTGTTGTATCCATTTTTTGGAACGAGCGAGTTTTTATAGTTTTCTCTTGTACGGTCTATAGCAGTTGATGGGTCAGCCATTTCTTGCACTCGCTCTTGTCCTACTTTAGCTAACCACTGCTTGATGGGTTCAGCTTTTTAGAAGGTACAGACTGAATTGTACGAAAAATCGTTTTTATATCTTTTAACTCATCCGTCATTTCCGTTTTCTCCTTACACTTATACTATTAAATCATGCCTGCCTCGTCAATTCATTAAACATTAAACCAGAGGCAGCTCACGCTGTTTTTAAGGCACTTTGCAATTGTGTTTATTGTGGTTTTATTTGTTATGTTGTTGTTTATAGTTGGGACATGTGTTTGCTATACAATAGATATTAGTATATAAAAATCAGACACACTCTAACCCTAAAGCTATTCTCATATTATAGTATTCCTGTATTGACTCTTTCATAGCTAACACAATTATCTGATAGACGTTATTTACAAGTTTATTTCATGTTAAGTTATTCTTGTCAAAAAGTTCCAAAGTTTAAACTTTCACGACACCATTATAAGACTCTGTAATGAGTCTTTTTTAATGCGAATGTTTAAGACAGTCTCTTTCATCGATACTTTTTCAAGATAATCTTTTTAAATGTTTTTTATTGACTAAGAGGATATAAAATTCCAAGGTAGTACATCATAGATATTATGAAAAGCGGATGATTTTTGATATCGTTTTTTTATTTTAAATAGTTAAATAATGTAAGATTATACCAGGTTTTAATATTATCTTAGTTTTTTTATTCCATTTTTAATTTTATCAAATATAGCATGGAATATAGTTTTGTATTTTGCACATTCCGGATCTAATAAATACAGCTTTCCATCTTTGGATATTCCAATTTGTTGAACATCATAATCATAAAAGTCAAAAGTTTTGTATCCTTTTTGTTTAATTGCTTGTTTTACAATATCAACAAATTCCGGAGACAATCCGTGCTGGTATAACTTTTCTTCTATATAATAATGAATCTTACCTATTTTTCCCTTTGCATACAAAGGGACATCAAAACTCTCATGTGGGCGGTTCATTGGAAAATGATTTCCTATAGATAATTTAAGGATTTTACCTTCCGGTGTTTCAAATGCTGCGGCTGTAGAGCCTCTGCCAACTAGACAACGGACTTTTTGAGATGATAATTCTGTATCTTTTGAAGTTTCTTTAATAAAAATATCAAAAATTTCACAATTGTCAGTTTCTTTGATTTGATGCAAAGCTTCAATAAGCGGTATATTGTCTGAAGAGGCTTTAAAATTGATATGGGATAAATATGAATTTTTATTAGTTCTATTAAAATTATTTATAATCATATATTATTAACAACATAGCTAAAAATAAAATTTGCTATGTAATAAATATATCAAAAAAGTCTCAAAATTTATATTATACTATTTATGTCTGTTGTATAATCTGTAGCTTTTTCAGATGATATTTAGGTGTTTCAAAATAGTATTTCATTTTATTTTTATTTAAAAAATTCTTGAGGGTATTGTACGACTGCATTAAGGTTTGTTGATTTCCCTTGAAGGTTTATTGCCATATAAAATTCTTTTGGAACATCAAAAGGACTTTTAATTCCAAAAATATGGGCAGGTTTATATCCGAATTTTGAATAATACGAAGGATATCTCAAAAGTATGGAATATTCATAACCCATTGTTTTGGCAATTTTATGTCCTTCTTGTATTAAATTACTTCCAATTCCAAGTTTTTGATATTTAGTGGCAACGGAAAGAGGAGCCAGAGCCAGTTGCACTGAATCTCCAACTTTGATTTTGCTAAATAGAATATGCCCAATAATTTCATTGTTATATTCTGCTACGAGTGAAAGTTCGGGAATAAAAGCAGTGCTTTCTCTTAATCTGTCGACTAAATTGTGTTCATCACCATTAGTATGTTGTGCTTGTGCAAAAGTATTTTTTATTAATTCAAAAATTTTTTTCTGTCAGACGGTATTTCTTGACGAATTTTGATGTTATCTAACATTTTAATTCCCGTTAAAAATTATTAAACTGTTATTTTCCTATTTCTAAAGCTCTTTGGGCCATTGATTTTGAGATATTAACAAGAGCTAGGTTAGCTTCGTAGGCTCTTTGGGCCATCAAAGCATCTGCGATATCTACCATAGCATTAACGTTTGATGCTCTGATGTATCCGTTAGCGTCGGCATCCGGATGGCCCGGTTTATATATTTTTTCTCCGAGAGTTGGATCTTCTACGACACCGGAAAAATTAACTCCACCTTGCAGATATGGAAGTGTTCCTACTCCAAAAACATCTTCTTTCATTGTATTCATCAATCCGTGAAATGAAATGTCATCTGTAGCATTTAATACAGGGATTTTTCTAACGTAATTAGGTGTATCGAGATTTGCAATATTTTTTGCATGAACATCAATTCTTTTTCCGTGAACTTTTAGTGCATTTGCTCCAATATCAATTGATTCCATTAAACCCATTTATATCACCTGCCTTAATTATTTACCAACATTTATAACGGTTTTCATTTCAGTAACTATATTTGACATTCTTCTTGTTGCCATTGAATAAAGGATTGAGTTTTCCTGCATTTGTAAAAGTTCATTTGCAGGATTAACGGGCTCTTCTGATTGGTCCATTGCTATTGCGGATGGACCAAGTTTTTCAGATAATTTTGTTTCCAGTGGACTATTCATTGTACTTAGATATTGACCGAATTCAATATCTTGTCTTATATATCCCGGAGTATCAACGTTAGCTACGTTTGAACCCAATGCTCTTTGTCTTTGAGATATCAAATCCATCATTAGTGAAACTTTACCCATGCTGTCTAAAGATGTATACATTATTTCTTATGCCTTTCAATAATTTGTTTTATTAACCTTCTCTGATATTAATTGATTTATTATACATTGTATCAGCCAGTTTCAACATTTGCATACTGGCAAGCATAGAAGCATTTAATCTTAATAAATCTGTTGCTGAAGAATAGATACTAACATTTGCTCTTTCCAGATTGTTTTGTTTAAAACAATCATGGTTTTTTATGAGTCTTGCTTCTCCTGCATCATCTGTTGCAATTAATCTATTCATATCAGCAGATTGCATACCGTCGGGGTTGTCAAATCTTACAAGCGGGATGGTTCCGACTTTTCGTGCTTTTGCTCCGCGAGAATCGTAAGCCATTACATCCCCGTTTTGTTTAATTTCAAATTTAAAACAGTTTGTAGGTATTTGTATTCCTTCTCCAACAAGCCATCCATCACTGGTTGTGAGATATCCGTTTTTACCTTGTTTAAATGCTCCGTCTCTGGTGTATTGCACTTCTCCTGATGGTGATACTACAGGAATAAAGCCAGGTCCATCAATTGCAACATCATAGGGATTACTTGTGATTCTTATTGAACCTTGAGAATAATCTGTCCTAACTGCACCAGTAAGGTATCCGTCTTCTTTAAGAATTTGTTCAAAAGTTACTTTTTTATAACCTGTTGTATTTACGTTTGACAGATTATTTGCGATTTGTCCAAATCGTTCAAATTGGATAAGTGCGTTATTTGTACCTTTTGAAATTATTGCTTGTAAGTTATACATTTATTAAATCCTCTTTTTTAAGAAGCTGAACTTAGTTGAGAAATGGCTTTGCCAAGGTTTGCATTTTGAAGCATAAACATTTGTCTGTTGGCATCAAAATTTTTCATATAAGGCATCATTTTAATAAATTCTTCATGTAGAGCAACATTGGAATATTCGTTATATCCTTGTTTAACATTTGGATCCATTACAAGAATTCCGTTTGTATCAACAACTCCTAATTGTCCTATATTTGTTAATTTATTTGTTTCCGGATTGAAAAGAGTAATTTTGCCGGATTTGTCAATTTTTATCTGTTTTAAATCCTGTGGAATAAATGGAAATTGGATAGGTGTACCTGCATTTGAAAGAACATGTGCATCTTCAAGTGTTAGTAGCGAACCATCTTTTCCTATTTTAAATCTACCGTCTCGGGTTAATTTAATGCCATTTTCGGATTCTGTTTGGAAATATCCTTTATTTGCAAGTGCTATATCTAACGGATTTGAAGAAACAGCTATACGTCCGACTTTGTCATCTTTTGTTGTAGAAATGGCATGAACACCTAAAAATTCGACAAAAGACGAGACAACAGGTTCTTTTCTCTGATAACCGATTTTGTCAAATCCTCCAACATTTTCGTTGCTTATACCAATTAGCTCACTTTGTACATGCATAGCGCGTATGGAAGTGGTTAATCCATTTTCGTTATAATATATTCCGCCATTGATTCGCATTTTACTACCTCTACATGTTATTTATTAATATTGTCGAATATTTTTGATTTTTACTCAATATTTCTGAAAAAAATCATCTGTTTGTACTAGTTTATGCATGTTTTTAATAATATTTTGGTTAAAGTCAATAATTATTTATGCTTTTATAATAAAAAAGACTGTTGTATATATACAACAGCCTTTTAATACCTTTTGATATAATTTAATTATTCTTCTGCTACAGGTTTTTTCTCCATATTACAAGGAGGCATTGGCGGTCTTCTGTGCATATCTCCTTTTCTATGATGAGATTTGAATTCTTTTTTAGCTTCAGCTTTTAACTTGTGTAATGTTTTTAACTGTTTTGCAGTTAAGATAGCTTCGAAATCTTGTTTGCTTTGTTTATGAATATCACGAATTTGTAATTTTAAAGCATGCAAATCTTTTTGGATAGGAGCTAATTTTTCTTGTCTTTCTTTTAATGTTAATCTTTCGTTAAATATAGCTTCCATTTCTTGATGTTTAGCTTTTATTTGTTCTTTTAGCGGAGCAACAGCTTCTGCTTCTTTTTCTCTAATCTGTTTAGCTTGTTCTTTTTGAGCATCAGTTAATTTTAAATCCTGTTCAAATTTTTGGATGTCAAAGCATGGTTTTTTCATTTTATTTGGGCATCCAAATTCAGGTTTAGGAGCTTCCTGACTTTGTAATGGACAAGGACCTTGAGGAGTCGGTTTTTCATTAGCCATTACTTGGGTTGTTGCAGTTAAAGCGATTACTCCTGCTAGAATTAATAATTTTTTCATTTTACTTCCTTTCTTTTTAACTCTAATTTTTCTACTTTGTTAACCTCTACATTTAGTTAACGAGTTGGAATAAAAAATGTTCATTTTTATTTCATAAAAAATTTTTGTTGTAATAAAAAGGTCTACAGTTTTATTTAAATGTTTTATACTATTATGTAAAATTTGTCAACATGTGAAAATCTTGTATAATAAAAACAATAAATGTTATATGATAATAGGAGAGGATATGATTTTAATTAATTTGTGTATAATTTTGTTTCTTCTTTTTGCAAACGGATTTTTTGTTGCATCAGAGTTTGCACTTGTCAGTGTAAGACAAACTCGGATAAATCAATTGGCAAATGAAGGTAATAGAACTGCAGAGATTGCAGTAAAAGCTCTTAAAGAATTAGACAGATATATTGCTGCAACTCAGCTGGGTATAACTATAGCAAGTATCGGGTTAGGTTGGGTTGGCGAAGCTACTCTTGCTAAAATAATACATCCGTTATTTGACTTTTTACCTTATGTCTCAAGTACAATTGCATCACATACAATTGCTGTGGCATTGGCATTTGTTTTAATTACTTTTATGCATGTTGTTATAGGAGAATTGATGCCAAAATCAATTGCCCTTCAGTATCCGGAAGCTACAACTCTAAAAGTTACAAGACCGCTTGTTTTTATTGCTAAGCTTTTTACACCTTTCATTTTTCTTCTGAATGGTTTTGGTAATTTTTGTTTAAAACTTTTGAGAATTCCTTCTGCCCATCCTGCTCATTCTGTGCATACGGAAGAAGAATTGGATATGATTATTGATGCAAGTTATAAAGGCGGAGTTTTAAATGAAACAGAAAATTTTTTGTTAAAAAATACTCTTAAATTTACTAATATTACCGCAAAACAAATTATGGTACCGAGATGTGATGTGATTGCTGTTTCTGTTGATATAGATTTAGAAAAACTGGAAGAAATCATTCTTGAAAATCAATATACAAGATATCCTGTTTATGAAAACAGTATTGATAATATTTTAGGTATTTTGCATTTAAAAGATATGTATTCTTGTCAGTTAAGACACGATGATTTTGATTTACGTAAATGTTTACGAAAACCTCTTCTTGTGCCGGAAACAACTACAGCAGATGTTATTTTACAAGATTTTAAGACAAATAGAACTGAAATTGCAGTTGTTGTGGATGAATTTGGGGGTTCTTCAGGAATTATCACTTTGGAAGATGTTTTAGAAGAAATTTTTGGGGATGTACATGATGAGTTTGATGATGAAGAAGATGCAGAAGATATAAAGAAAATTTCTGATAAAAGATTTATAGTAAAGGGACTTACCAGACTGACCGAGTTTTTTACATATTTTGGAATTGATGAAAGTGAACAGGAAGTTGAAACTATAGGTGGTCTTGTTCAAAAACAACTTGGACGGCTGGCTGAAACAAAAGATGAAATATATATTACAAATTTAAAAATTAGAGTTCTTGAAATAGAGGATAGAAGAATCAAAAAATTACTGGTAGAAAAGAGCGCGTCTAAGATAAATGCATAAATAAATTAAATTCTTTTAAAATAATATGTAATTTTTCTTAATTAATCGTTCATATTCATAATATGTGTTAATATAGGATAAATAAAATATTTTAAGATATAATATTTTATATGTTTAAAATAAATGAAGATGATATAAGTAAAAGTTATGAAGAATTTAGATTCTGTATTAAAGATGGAAAATCTTTTGCAGTTACGGGTTTAACGTCCTTTTTGAGACTTTTTTTATTATCTAAAGTTCAATCTTATTCAAAGAAAAAAGTTTTATTTATAACTTCTACAGAACAGAATGCTTTGAAATATCAGAGTGATTTAAATTCGGTGTTTGGACTTAGTGTTTCTGTAATGCCGTTCCAAAATATTTCTATGTATGAAACAGTTTTGCCAAATCTTTATGATTATTCAGAACAGATTCATATTATGAATTCAAAACCGGATATTGTTATTTGTCCGGTGAAAGCTTTACTTGAAAAGTTTCCGAATGCTGATTTTTTTAATAAAAATTCTTTTAAAATAAAAATAGGTGATACTATTGATTTGAAAAAACTTGCACGTAAACTTGTAGATTTGGGTTATAAAAAATCTACAATGGTAAATGATATTTCGGAATTTAGTATAAGAGGAGATATTGCAGATATTTATTCCTTGGATAAAAGCCCTGTACGAATTGAGTTATGGGGAGATGAGGTTGTTGATATCAGATATTTTAATAACGAAACCCAGAAATCTGTTGAAAAAGTTAAGCAAGTTAATATTCTTCCTGTGTATAAGTTTATTACTGCAGGACAAGAAAATATAGTAAGAAATCTTCAGGTTGAAAGTATAGATGAAGAAGTCCCGGAAGAGAGTTATTTTGATGGGATTGAAGTTTATCAGAACTTTTTTAACAAGAATATGGTCGGTTTGTTAGATTATTTTAGTGATTATACAATTGTTTTTGATGAAACAGCGGAAATATATTCAAAGTATGAGTTTCTTAATGATAATTTTGAAAAACAACTTGAGGAGAATTTAAAGCTTGGACTAATCAAAGAAATAGAAGGTAAAAATCATTTTACTTATGAGGAATTTCTGAGGAAAACTTCATATTTTACAAAAATTGGTTTTAATAATTTTATTGATGGGCAGATGGGGGAACTTGTTGAGTTCAATGCCCAGCCCTTGAGAAATTTTGAGGCTGATTTTGATTTGATATCTGATTTTATTAATGAGCATAAAGATTACAAAATAATTATAGCAACTGATTATCCGGAAAGGGTTAAAGAAATTTTTGCAGAACGGGAAATTTATTCTGTAGAATATGCAGAAAGTATTGTTTGCAGCGGTTGTGTTTTAGAAGATTTTAAAACAATAATTTTTACTGATAGAGAGCTATTTAATAAACGTTCAAAAGAAATTACGACAACTAAAAAATCGTATTATAAAGAAAAACCCGAATTTATTGAGAATATTAATGATATTAAACCTGGAGAGTTTGTTGTACATACGATTCATGGTCTTGGTATTTATAAAGGGTTGACAAAACAAGAAATAGACGGTCAGTTAAAGGATTATCTTACTATAGAGTATGCGAATAAAGATAGATTGCATATTCCGGCAGAACAAATAAATCTTTTATGCAGATATAGGGGTTCTGGTTCAGTAAAACCTAAACTTTCCAGAATGGGTGGTAAAGATTGGGAAAGTACAAAGGCTAAAGTTAAAAAAGCAGTTGAAGTTGTTGCTTATGATTTGTTAAGACTTTATGCCAGACGAAAAATGCAGGAGGGAATACAATTTTTACCTGATACAAACTGGCAAATTGAGATGGAAGAAGCTTTTGAATTTGTTGAAACCCCTGATCAGTTAAAAGCAATAGATCAGGTGAAAGAGGACATGGAATCTCCACAACCTATGGATAGGCTTATTTGCGGAGATGTGGGTTTTGGTAAAACGGAAGTTGCAATGAGAGCAATTTTTAAGGCTGTAACTTCAGGTAAACAGGTTGCAGTTGTCGTTCCTACGACTATTTTAGCACTCCAGCACTATCAGACAATTTCTGAAAGATTTAAACCTTTTGGAGTTGGAGTTGAATTATTATCAAGATTTAGAACTTCAAAAGAACAAAAAGAGACAATAAAAAATCTTGCAACCGGAAAGTGTGATGTTGTGATAGGTACGCATAGACTTTTGCAAGATGGAATAGTTTTTAAAGATTTGGGACTTTTAGTAATTGATGAAGAACATAGATTCGGTGTGCGTCATAAAGAAAAATTAAAACAATTAAGGGAAAATATTGATATCATTTCGATGTCTGCAACTCCTATTCCTCGAACATTGTATATGTCTTTATCAGGAATTAAGGATATGTCTGTTATTAATACCCCGCCTAAGAATCGATTGCCTATAAAAACTTATGTAGGTGAATGGAATGAAAATATGGTTAAAAACGCCATAAACCATGAGTTGGATAGGGAAGGGCAGGTTTTTTATCTTTATAATAGGGTTGAAACTATTCAGGAAATGAAGACGCAGTTACAAAGAATTGTTCCAAATGCAAGGATTGCAATCGGGCATGGCCAAATGGATGAAAAAGCATTAGAAGAAGTGATTGTAGATTTTGCAAATCATGAATATGATGTTTTATTAGCTACAACGATTATAGAAAATGGAATTGATATACCTAATGCAAATACAATGATTATTCATGATGCTGATAGATTTGGGCTTGCACAGTTGTATCAATTGAGAGGACGTGTTGGGAGATCTCAACGTCAAGCTTATTGTTATTGTTTTTATAAAAAAAGTAAAGAAATTACAAAAGATGCAATGCACCGGTTGAAAGCTATAAAAGAATTTACTACACTTGGAAGTGGTTATCAAATCGCATTGCGCGATGTTGAAATCCGTGGAGTTGGCAATATTTTAGGGACTAAACAACATGGCCATATGATAAATGTCGGATTTGATACATATTGCGAATTATTAGAAGAAACTGTTCAAGAACTTCAAGGTGAAAAGGTTGAAAAGGTTACTCCTACTATTGTGGATATCAATGTAACAGCATATATTCCTGATGAGTGGGTTGGTTCTTCAGAACAGAAAATGATAGAATATAAACGTCTGGCTGATGTAAAAACCCCTGTGGAATTGGATTATATTATTGAAGAGTGGACAGACCGTTTTGCTAAACCGCCTGAATGTGTTGAAAATTTGATAAAATTAATCAGATTGAGGCTTTCTGCTACTGAAATAAAAATTGCTGCAATTAGAGAATCAGGAGACAGTATAAGAATTTATACACCATATTCAAAGGCAGAATGGAATTTAGTACAAAAAGTTTTGCCTATTACAATTTCTAAAAAAATAAAATTTACGCAAGCGCCAGCTTCATGTCAGGAAGGCTCTTCTATTCTGATTTTGAACGCTTCTTATGTAAATTTTAATGAAGTATTTAACATTTTAACTGATTTGTTTTATTATATACACAAGGTTAGTTATGAATATTAAATAAGGAGAGATTATGAAAGGTTCAAAAATATTAGCAACACTGATGCTGTCTGCTCTTTTATTTACAGGATGTGGAATAAAGAATCAACAGGCGATTATTAAAATTAATGATGGAGTTATTACACAAAAAGAATATAACGAAATGATGGATAAACAAATTGCTCAATCTCCATTTGGTGGAATGATGGATATTAAGAGTAATAAAGATGGTTTTTTCTATCTTATGACCGAGCAAAGAGTAATTAATCAATTGATTGTTCAAGAAATTTTGGATCAAGAAGCTGATGCAAGAGGTATTAAGGTTACAAGAAAAGATGTTGATGCCGAAATTAAGAGAATTATGGACAAAATGGGCAGTAGAGACCAGTTAATGGATGTTTTAAAACAAAACGGAGTTTCTGTTTCTGAGTTTAAAAAAGATGTTAATAATCAGGTTAGAATGCAAAAGCTCGCTAATACTGTAGGCAAAATTAAAGTTACAGATGCTGATTGTAAAAAATTCTATGACAAAAATATTGATAAATTTAAACATGATGAACAAGTTAGAGCTTCTCATATTTTGATTGATGCTAATCCTCATCTTATTCAACAAGAGTTAACTTCTGATCCTAAGAAAAAGATTGATGATAAAGAGTTAAAGGCTAAAGTTGAAGAAATTATGGCTCAAAAGAAAGCTGAAGCAGAAAAATTAGCGAAAGAATTGCAGGCTGATAAATCTAAATTTGCAGCTTATGCTAAAAAATATTCACAAGATACAAATTCTGCAAAACAAGGCGGAGATTTAGGTTTCTTTGCAAAAGACAGAATGGTAAAAGAATTTGCCGATGCTGCATTCAAGGCAAAACCAAATACAATTCCTGATGTTGTTAAAACACAGTTTGGTTACCATATTATTATGGTTACAGACAGACGAGCAGCAGGTGTTATGCCTTATGAAAAAGTTAAATCTGATATCAAAGATTATCTAATGAATGAACAACAAATAAAAGCTCTTGATGAATTGACTCAAGCGGCTAAGAAAAAGTCAAAAATAGAATTTATGGATGAAAGATACAATCCTGAAATTATTAATGAAAAATTACATAAGACAGTTAATGAAGCGACTGGTGGAGCTGCAGATAAAGTTAGACAACAAAAAGAAGCTGCTAAAAATAAGAAAAAATAAATTTTATAAATTATTTGATAAAAAGACCTTTCATTTGAGAGGTCTTTTTATTTGTAAAAAATCATACAAATGTTTTATTATTTATTTTATTTAGTCTGCTATAATTATTCTATGTTTGATTTATCATCACCTACAATATATATTCCTACAATATTCATAACGCTGGTTGCTATTTTTGTGTCAATACTTTATAAAGATGCAAGAAAAAATACTCATGAAAATACCAAAGATTTACCATATTATAGCGAAATAGGTTTATCAATGGGGTATATAAGCAGGAATGTATTAGAAGATGGTAGGTTTGTGTATAGAAAAAATGTTGATCCGGAGATTACATACGAAAACAAAACATACAACTCTCTGCGTCATGCCGGCACGTTGTATTCAATGTATATGTATGAAAAGTACGGACTGGAAAAAAGATATTATGAGAGCAGAATTACTTCTTCAAAATATTTTGTTGACAGATATGTAAAGAAATTAGGCAAGAATAAATATGCAGTAATTTCACTACCTGAAGAAGAGGGAATTAAGTATCCGATAGCAAAATCCGGAGCTGCCGGAGTAGCTTTATGTGCATTATCAAATCTTGCGGGTGATGGTGAAGATAATATTGATATTGAAATTTTACGCGGGTTGGGTGAATTCCTTTTGTGTATGCAAAATGAAGATGGTAATATCTATGCATACTATGATTTTGAAAAGAAAATGATAAATAAAGAAGCAGAAGCTGTATTTTATCCAGGTGAGGCAGCAGCAGGTCTTTTGTATCTTTATGAAGTTGATCCACAACAGAAATGGCTTGATGCAGCTAAAAAAATCCTTTTATATTTGGCAGCAAGCAGAAAACATTTAGATTTAGAAATCCCATTTGATCATTGGTCTGTTTTGGCAGTTGAGATGCTGTTCAAATCAAAAAATGCTACTGTTGAAGAAATAAATACATTGAGAAGTTATGCTGAACAAATGGCTATACCTACTTTGAGTAGTCAGATTACAAATTCTAATAACAGTTATTATGGGGCATTTAAAGATAATGTAAGACCTTGTAGCCTTGGCACAATTATGGAAGGTTTAGCATCTATATATTTTTGTACTAATAATGAGCCATTGAAAAAAATTATATTTAAGTCTTTATCTATTGGTAATATGTTCTTGAGTAAGGTGCAGGTAAAAACAGGACCTCAAGCCGGTGGATTGCCAAATTCTGCGAATTGGGTTAAACCCGGTGTTACACCTAATGCGAGTGTTATTAGAATAGATAATGTTCAGCACGTTGTAACAGGTTGGTTGAAATATCAAAATATTTTAAAAATTACTGACAATTATTAAGAATAGTTTTGTTTCTGCCTGAATTTTTTGCTTTGTATAATGCATTATCTGTTTTTTCAAGTAAAATATCTTTGCTGTGGATATCCGGTGTTAATTGGCAGGCTCCTATACTTACTGTAATATTAACAGGCTGCCCGTGATAGTTTAAATCTAAAGTCTCAACAGTTTTTCTAAATCTTTCCAAAGGTATAATGGATTGATTTATATCTGTTTCTGTCAAAATTACAACAAACTCTTCACCGCCAAATCGGAAAACGGTATCTGTTTTTCTAAATGTTTGTAGAGCTGCATTTGAGACTTGTTTTAAAATATAATCACCGCACTGATGCCCAAAAGTATCATTCACTTTTTTAAAATAGTCAATGTCAAATATTACCAAAGTTAATTTATTATTATATCTTTTTGCTCTTAAAAATTCTTTTTCAAAAGTATTTTCAAAACATCTTCTGTTTGCCAATCCGGTCAGTTCATCTGTTAAAGATAAATATTTTGTTCTGGAGTACATAAAGTTGATTTGTTTAATAACTTCCATTTTATTTTCTTCGGGAATGTCAAAAGTTTGGATAATGTGTTCAATATTTTGTTGAATTTCGTCCAAAATTCCGTCAGGAATGTCAAAAGACATAACTTCTAAATCTTCAACCATAAAGCTCCTCTTATAAGTTTATTATTGCTAAAGTCATTTATCTCTTCTATCTCTATCTGGTTTTATATTCGACAACAAAGATTATAAACTTTAATATTTTAAAGTTTTGTTTACAAAACTAAATACTTATTTCATTTAAAGGTCTAAGATTATGTCAATTTTATTGAACAAGCATAAACGATTTTAACATTCTGCCTCCGCCATCTCCTTTTTTGGATATGACTTCAAGATTTTTTTTGTAGTTCATAGATGTGGAGCTTCCTCCGTCAAAAGCCATTGCTCTATCGAGTTTTAAATCTTTGCACAGTTTTTGAACTTCGTACATATCCATGGGATTGTCATCAGTGATAATTAAAATATGGCATTCATCACTACCTTTGAGTCCTATAATAGTTCTTGGAACTTTATGTAACACAAAAGCTGATTCTCGTACAACTTCACCTTCTGCATTTTTTTCGATAAATGCTTCTTCTTCCAAGTGTAGCTCAGGTAAAATTAACGGACCGCCTTGGGCAGATGTAATTAATGAACATCCAAAAGGTACATCGGATTTGTGGGAAACTATATCATATTGAAATTTATTCCCGCATTGCATAATTCTGAATTCTGTTCTATTTAAAATTTTATTCATATTTCTTCTGAAATATGGATTTGCAAGTAATGCATTATTAAACATAGGATCAGCTGATGTTATTCTATCTGTAACGATATAAGAGATGGTTTTTCCGTTTTTCGGATCAAAGAATCCTGCATTTACAGTTAAAGTTGCATTTGCTTTGACATGGGCTTCTCTGTTTGTAATTAAGTCTTCTGCGGCCACAAATTTTATACGTTTTTTTATTTTTTCACCCTTTAAAATTACATGATAGATACCATTGTTTTTATCAACAGATATATCTCCTGCTGCAAAAGCAGTACAACAACTCATCAATCCCAAAATAATCCCTAAAAATATTGTGAATTTTTTCATATTATAAATCCTTTGACTTGTAGAATCCGCAAATAGCAATAGTAAAAGCTATTGTTGGAAACGTTGCGGTAATAAACGGTGAGAGAATTTCTTTTTCTGCCAATAAATCGAAAAATGGCAAAGTTATATAGTATATGAATATACAACCAATTGCTATTGTAAATCCTACAAGTCTTTGTTCTCTAGGTTTGCTGAATCCTAAAAGACACCCTAATATTGCAAGCAATACACAAACAAACGGGTGGAAGAATCTTTGTAGGTATTTATTTAATATATAATGATATTCTTCGGATAAATTTTCTTTTTTCAATAATTTTACATATTTTTTTAAATTGTGATTTGTAATATCACGTTCTTTCATTGTTGAATATGTCATTAAAATGTATGCATTTGATGCTGCTTCCCCTTCCAAAACATTCATCTTATTTATATGCTGTATTAAATAAATTCCGTCATTTGATATTCTATAATTAGATATATCGTTCAAAACCCATTTATCATTTTCTACATAACCGCTTTTAGCAGAGTAAATGTTTGATAATTGGTGTACATCTTGATAAACATGACTGGAGAAGTCTAATACAATAACATTTTGTAGTTTTTTATTAGTTGATTTGGATACAATAACAGCCATTAGTGGATGACCGGATTTATCTTTTTGTGTATAGATGTATTGTGCTGTTCGCACAGAACCTCTTATTGCTCTCATTTTTTCTGCGGCCATAGGAGTTCCTTTATCACCGGTAATAAAGCATAAAAGAGTAAAAATTAAACTTAATACTACGACCGGAGCAATGATTCTTGGAAAAGACATTCCAACCGCTCTGAAAATAGTTATTTCTGAATCTTTACTTAATTTATCAAAGGTGAATAATGTTCCCAATAACAAACCTACCGGAAATGCTTTGTCTAAAATTTTTGGTAACTCGTAAAATAATAATAAAACTGCTGTTTTTAATCCATATTCTCCTGCTAAAGCTCCTTTTATTGTATTTAGTAGAATTTCAGGGGCAATCCATACAATTGTGAATAATAAAATTGCAACAAGAGAAGCCATTGTTACTTGTTTGAAAATATATTTATCGTAAATAGTAATTTTAGGAATTTTAAACTGCATTATAATGAAAAATCCTTTCCTAAATAGAATTCTTTAGCAACCGGATTAACTGCAACTTCTTCACTTTTACCTTGAATTTTTATTTTACCGTCGAAAATCACGTATGCTCTATCTGTAATTGACAGTGTTGCTTTAGGGTTGTGGTCTGTAATAAGAACACCTAAACCTTTGTCTTCTGACAATTTTCTGATATTATCTTTAATTTCGCCAATTGCAATAGGGTCAATTCCTGTGAAAGGCTCATCAAGTAAGATAAAATCAGGACTTGCTGCTAATGCTCTTGCTAATTCGACACGTCTTCTTTCGCCGCCTGACAATGAAATAGCGGATGCATTACGAAGTCTGGCTACACCAAATTCAGAAAGAAGTTCTTCAAGTTTCTTTTTCTTTTCACATTCAGTAAGTTTATCATTCATTTGTAGAACCAAGTTGATATTTTCTTCCACTGTAAGGCTTCTAAAGCTGGAAGCTTCCTGAGGCAAATAACCGATACCGGCTTTTGCTCTTATGTGCATAGGCCATGATGAAATTTCTTGGCCGTCCAAAGTGATGCTTCCTTTGTTTGGTTTAACAAGGCCGACAACCATATAAAATGTTGTTGTTTTACCTGCACCGTTAGGTCCGAGTAAACATACAACTTCACCTTTATTTATATTGAAAGATACATCGTTTACTACACTTCTGTCCCCATATATCTTAATTAAATTTTTTGCCTCGATTCTCATTTTATCCCCTTATAATGTTTAGTAATATTTTACTTAAAAAAAACACTTAATGCAAATAAATGTATAAGTTTTAAATTTGAAAATATTAAGTAAGAATGTTATAAACAGATAAACATCTCTATTATTATAAAAACATTAAGAATTGTAAAACTTTTTGATTTATATGTAATTTTTCATTAGAAAATGGGAATATATATCATGTACACAAACCATTTTCTTTTTCTTTATTTTCTCCTACACACTAACCTTTTACCGAATATAGAGCCGTATAAGCGGCTATTTTTATTGAGAAATTTTACAAAAAATTAAAAGGTCCATTGTTAAATGGACCTTTTATAAATAAATTTTATTGATATTGTTTAAAAGGCGACACCCAGATTCGAACTGGGGAATAAAAGCTTTGCAGGCTTCTGCCTTACCACTTGGCCATGTCGCCATATCCGTATTTATAATATACGTGATACATGCGCAGATGTCAAGAAAGTTCTTAATCCTTGTTTTGTGCAATCATCTGATTCAGTATATTTTTAGCAGTTTCTAATTGAATATCCTTTTTTGCATTAATATCTTTTTGTGTAAATTGAACTTCAATATCTGGGGTAATTCCCTTTTTATTAATATCTTTGCCTTTTGGAGTTAAATATTTAGCTATAGTCAAATTTAATCCTGTTTGGTTTGGCATAGGAATAATTTTTTGTACCATCCCTTTTCCAAAAGTTTTAGTACCTAAAATTTTTGCTTTATGGTAGTCTTTCATTGCTCCTGAGAGAATCTCGCTTGCACTTGCACTTGTTCCATTTACAAGCAAAATAATAGGTTTTTCAATTTTAAGATTAGTATCCTGCGCCATAACATCATATCTGTATCCATTTCTTCCTACAATACTTACAAGGCGACCTTTTTCTATAAATAAATTGGCTATAAATATTGCATTTGTCAGTAAGCCACCGGTATTGCCGCGTAAATCTACAATTAAACCTTTTGTATTTTGTGTATTTTCTAATGCTTCAAGAAATTCGTTAGGTGTAGATGTACTTATAAAACTGGAAATCTGTATGTAACCTATATTTTTATCAGTCGAGCTTTTTACTGTTTTTATTTTAATTTCTTTTCTAATAATTTTTTTACTGATTCTGGTACTATTTCTCAATATATCTATGTTCACAAAAGTATTTACTGGTCCTTTAACAAGATTTGATACTTCTGCAAGTGAAAGACCACTGACTTTTTTCCCGTTAATAGATAAAATTATATCACCTGGTTTGATATCTGCAAATTGAGCCGGAGTTTCTTCAATTACGCTAATTATGCGAATTTTTCCTGAGTCATTAACTATATTTACTCCAATACCAGAAATTTTTGAAGTAATGGAAGTGTTTTGTTCTGAAAATTCTTCTTTTGTAAGGAATCTTGAGTATGGGTCATCCAGACTGGCAATCATTGTTTCTATTGCAACTTTAGCGTCATCTGTAGTTTTAATTTTTCCCTGATAACGAGTTTTCCATCGACTCCAGTGTTGATGGTTAAAACTTGGGTCATAGTATTCATTTTTTATTATTTGCCAGCTTTTATCAAACAATTTTTGTGCAGAAATGTTAGTGGTATCAACGGTTTTTGTATCAGCTTCAAGCATAGGATTATGATTAGCGAGATAAAAAGCATTAACAGCAAATAATGTTATTGCTGCTCCGATTAAAAATATTACTGCTTTTATCCTTCTTCTCATAACTTCATTTAACATCAAGTATTTTTGAGAATCAATATACTTTTTGTGTAAGTCTGATAATTATTCAAAAATTTTTATAAATTATCAAATCCAGGTGAATATGAAGGTAAGCCTGTATAGCCCGGATTGTTTAAGACTTCTTTTTTTATATATTTGTTTGTATAATTCCCTTTTTCAAGGAGTTTTTTTAAAGAATTTTCTCTTTTTACCAGAGCATTGGATGTTTGATTGCTTTCAGGATACAGTTTTAAGATATCATTCCAAACAAAGGCTTCCATTGTCCAAGCATATATTTCTTCTGCAAGAGAATTAAATTCATCCTGATGTAATGCTTCATGAGATAATAAAGCTGCCAGTGCACCGGCAGGAGCATCTTGATGTTTTATATTTATGTAGATATATAAATTTTTTCCTTTTTTCCAGCCAAGAGCATCAAATTCTTCGTATTCCTTTTTAATTTCTCCTAAATTTTTAAATTCTATTTTTACCGGACGTTCAGACAAATTATTTCCTAAAATTGCGTTGCGTGAAAACATTCCTTCTGTGTCTTTTAGCATATCCAAGGCTACATAAAAAACTTCATCTTTACCTACTGATTTATAGTTTGGCCTAATTTGTTGAATGTATTCAGGTGTATATTTTGCCGGATATTGATGTGGAACAGTCATCTGATTATCCTGAGCAGCGTATACATTTGAATGAAGCAACATTAATATTGCTGTTATACTTAATATTTTTGCTGTAAATTTTATTCTTTCTTTCATAATTGCTATACTCCCGCTCGCTGCCTAAAGTTTATATTATGTATTATAGTTATGTTTTTTTTTGAATCAAATTAATTTTATTAATTTCTTATTTTTCTGTTTAATTTAACTAATTCTGAATACATAAATTTGTATTCATTAGAATTATTCAGGCTTTCTGCTTCGGAGATGTATTCCAGTGCGGTTTTATAATCTTTTTTTCTCTTATAGAATTCGCTCATTTTTGCATAATATTTTGCATTATTAAGATCATAGAGGATGGCTCTTTTCATGCATTCTACAGCTTCCTCAAAGTCATCCATTTTTTCTCTGGCTAAAGCCAGATAATAGTAACCTTCAGAGCAATTAATATCGAGAGAAATAGCTTCTTGGGCGTATTCTTTTGTTTTTTCAAAATCTTCCTTCAGATATGCAATTCTTGCTCCTAATATATCTCCAAGTATATAGTTAGGGTTGATTTTTAGAATATTCTCTGCCAGCTCAAGAGCCTTTTCATAATCTTTTTCTTTTATATAAACTTCTGATAAATCACTCAGATAATTGAGATTTTGCGGATTTTTTATGATGACTTCTTCAATAAGTTTTTTTGCTTTATCAAAAATATTTAATTCGGTATAAATTCTGCTGAGAGAAATTTTTGTGAAATCATCACAAAAACCTTTTGCTATATTTTCTTCTAGAATTTCTTTTGCACCTAAAAGATCTTTATCTTCTGCAGCAAGTAGAGCCTTTAATACTCTTGTTTGCGGATGATTTGCATCTATATTAAGGATAGCTTCTGCTTCTTTTTTTGATTTTATATAATTTTTTTCATCAAAATATAAATATGCCAGAGAGTACCTGTAATCCAGATTATCAGGATTTAGATAGAGTGCTTTTGTGTAGGCTTTTTGAGCTTCTTCATGCCAGCCATTATAAAAATATGCATTAGCCAGGTTGTAATAATATTTTGAATTAGATTTGTCTAAATTTGCGGCTTTTGAAAAATTTTTGATAGCATCGATAAATTTCATATTTTCTAAATCAAAAAGACCTAAAAAATTTAAAATTTCAGGATTTTGAGTGTTTTTACCAATTTTTGAAAATATTTCTTCTGCAGCATCCAAATCTTTTTCGTCAAATTTAATTTTGCCTTTCAGTAATAAAACTCTCTCATCTTCACTACTGCAATTTGTTAGAATATTTTTAGCTTTTTCTGTTTCTCCGTTGTTATAAAAAGCATTTGCGCATTCTATTTGGACATCAATGTTAAAATATTCTGAATCTTTATATTTATCCAGTTCCTCAAATAATTTAAGTTTCACAAGTATTTTTACAAGTTCTTTGAGATTTTCTGAATTGGGGTTATCATTAAACAATTTTTCAGAAATATCTAAAACTTTATCAAGTTCATTTTGGCGCTCTTTTATAGTACGTGTAAGTTTTAGGCTGTCAATATGTGTGGGATTTATTGATTGAACTTTTTCCAGATATTGGAGAGCGCGGGTATAATTATTCATCAGAAAATATAATTCTCCGATTTGGTATAAAATCTCAATATTATCATTTTCTAGTTCTAATGCTTTATAAAGCATCTCAATTGCAGGTTTATAATACTTTTGATTTTTTAATTCAAATGCCTGTTTGATGTATTGTAAACTTTGTGTGTTTTCCATAAATTATCCGTTTCTATTCTTCAACAACTTCCTGTGGAATATAAATTTGACCTGTTGGAACCTCTTTCTCTTTTTCTTTTTTAAACGAAAAATTTTTAAATTTCCATATAGATTTTTTCTTTTTAGGCTCTTCCACTTTTTTATTTATGATTATCAGGACTTCATCTTCTCCTGCCATCTTGAGGTTATTTCTTGCAATTCCTTCCAGGCTGTTGTCTGAAGTAATCATTTTTTTCTCTGATTTTAAATCCTGATTTCTCATTTGTGCTTTTTTTAACAGGTTTTGCAGTGTAACCATTTTCCCTTTATATGAAATAATTTTTGAGACATTTAAAATTGCACCGTACCCGATTTGAATTAAGCAAAAAATCAGTACAATAGTTAGAAAAGAATAATAAAATCCTGTTTTTCTGCTGTGTTTTCTTTTCCTATTTTTTTGCTGCTTATTAGTTTCTGAATCAGAATTGTTTACCGGCACACTTTCATCCCCTTAACTCAATTATAAACAAAATTTTATTATACGTACAAAAATATGTTTATAAATTTACAATTTAAAATTTGTTGAAAATTTAACCTGATTACGGGTTGTTGAATTATCCATGTAATATGTTTGATTTACTCCAAATTCAAATTTCAACCTGTCTGTATCTTTTTTCCCAAAAGGATTTATTGAGAGTATAAATTCAGCTTTTTGTCTGTTTTTTGTAATATCCGCGGATAAGATTTCTCTCAACGTGAAATATTGATTTAGTTTCCATTCAGGAGCAAAATAAAAATTATCATTATAGTTGTTATTTGTGGTGTTTACTGTTTTCATATATGACAAACTTAGTCCTACCTGTTTGTATTGATATTTTGTAAACACTCCTGAAGATTGTTCTAATTCGGCATAATCGATTCCTTGATTAAAAACTGTGCCTGCGGAAAATCCGCCAAGTTGTCTGTAATTTGTACTGGACATAGGCGATATACTATATTCAGGAGCAGTGTATTTAGAATATTTATAGGTATCAAATTTTAAAGAATCTGTTTTTAAATCTGTATAATCCTCGCTGCTGATTTTAGCAGGTTTTTTTATATGAAGCTTTTTGACTTTTTCATCAGGATTGTCAAGGGTTATGGCATCTTCTTCTTCCTCGTTGTATTCAGCATACCCATGCAAAACATCAGTATACATATCACCTATTTGGTAGTCATCTAACTCTTCACTTTCGCCATTTTCATAGTCTTCATTTTCTTCATCCGTATTTTTTCCGGAGGTATCAGCGGTAACATCATCAGTGGTAATTCCAGGATATGGATTATCTTCTTGTTTAGTATTCGAGTTATCCTGTTGAGGTTCATCATCAGGAATATGATATATAAATACTAATGAGTCAGTTTTATTTTCAGATTTAGTATCCTGATTAATTTTAGCATTGCAGGGTAAGAAAGTTAATATAAAAAGTATAAAAATTAAACCTACCTTTTTCATATCCAATATTTTACACCATAATTGAGCATTCAGCAATCCATTAATGATAGTGGCAAGTTTTCATAAATATTTTATTGTAATAAAAATATAAGACTTGACAATACTATTTTTGTATGATAACATACAGATGGGGTAAATGTATATTTATAAGTCTTATCAATTTGATGAGACTTTCTTTTTCGGGAGTCGGATTTTTATTTTAAATTATTTATCCAATGTGAAAATATTTTTAGTGCTTTTTGTAGTTGTTCAAAATTATTACCATAACCAATTCTTAAGTATCCTTCAGCTTCCAGAGTTTCGCCAGGCAAAATCATAACACCGGTTTCTTCTTGAAGTTTTTTGCAAAGAATGCTTGAAGGAATATTAGCATCATATCTTACAAATGCTGTTGTACCTCCGCTTGGTGGGACAAGATGAATTTTGGGTTCTGAGCATGCCCAAGATGTTAATATATTTTTTCCGATAGCTATCTTTTCAAGGTTTCTTTTTATAATTTTATCTTTATTTTCTATTGCAAGTGTTGCAAAATAATCATCAATAATTCCAACACTGATAGTATTATATTCTCTTTGATGATTAATTTCTTTTATTATTTTTTCAGATGCTGCTATCCAACCCAATCTAAGACCCGCAAGTGAAAATACTTTTGACATACTGCCGGTTGATATTCCTTTGTCATAAATATCGGCGATAGAAATTGAAAAAGGTTTGGAACTATGATTCAATCCCCTGTAAACTTCATCTGAAAGTATATAAGCATTTGATTTTTTTGCGATTTCAACAATATCATAGAGCATTTTATCCGGCATGACTGCTCCTGTCGGATTGTTTGGATTATTCATGCAAATGAGTTTTGTATTTTTTGCAGTTAATTGTTCAAGTTCTTCAAGGTCAGGAAGCCATGAATTTTCTTCTTTAAGATGTAATAAACTTACCTTTCCTCCAAATGATTTTGGTATTGAATAATGCTGTTGATATGTAGGAATGATGGAAACAATTTTGTCTCCAGGTTCAACAAGACTAAGCATAACAAGTTGGTTTGCACCTATTGCTCCATGTGTTATTGTGATATTATTTTCATTTTGATTTGTATATAGGGAGCAGATTGCTTTTTTTAGTCTTTGGCTGCCATGTATTTGTCCGTAGTTTAATTTTTTATTGAAGAGTTCGTTTAGGTGTTTATCTTTATTTCCTGTAATATCAAATAATTCATTTATTGACAAAGATTCAACACATGTATCTGCAAGATCATATACTGCATCTTTTTCATATTTATTAAACCACTCTTCTACTTTAAATTTTTCTATTTTCATTGTGTTTTTCTATTTATACTCTGTAATTAATTTCATGCCCGTCAAGCAGTGAATTTAAGTAATCTCTGTTTGTTTCAAATTCCCAATCAGTAAACATCATATTCGAGCTGTATTCCAGTTTTGATGAATCTACTTTGTTATTATTTCTTGCTAAATATTTTAAATAATTACTTATAACCTCACAGCCGCGTTCTTTCAAAAAAGGGTCATCACTTTTTTGAGTTCCTGCGATTTTTGGATAAAAGAAATCAGCATCTCTACGGAGGTTTTCCAGTCTTGGATTTTTAGATTTCATAACCAATTTTAATCCGTTAAGGATATAATCAACATCATCAGAGACTATTTTGAAACCGTATCTGGCATAAAACTGTATAGATTCTTTTAGTGAAAATACTTTAAACCTGTTGAGATTGTTTTTATGGAATTCAATAAGTGCAGCCAGATTTAATAATTCTCCAAGTCCTTCTTTTCTTGGGTCAGCGGCTAAAGTAACCCCTTGCATTTCTCTTTTTGCAATATTAAATTGCAAACCATATAGGGATTGTTTTTTTTGATGATTTTCTGCCGTTAGAGTAGTTAGTTCTTCAGTTTCATCAAAAAACAGTTTGACAGGTTTTTTGAATTTATCTACCGCGTTGAACGGTTCAAAAAATTTTATCCCCTGTTTTTCATAAAATTTTATAGGTTGTCTTGTTAGTATTTCTAGCGCCATGTTCATATTAAAACAGAACAAGAAAATTTTTGCACATGTGTTTTAACAAAAATTTATATTATGTTAAGATTATAATTGAGGTAGAACAGATATGGATAATTTAAGATTAGGATTAAAACTTTTTACAAATCAGTTGAATATTTATAAGGATAAAACAATTGAATTGTGGGAGAAAAAATGTTTTTCTTATATCGAAGTTTTTGTTATTCCTAATCAGATAGAGTATTTGCATCAGTGGGAAATTTTTAAAAGCAGATATAATATTCCTTTTACGATACATGCACCGCAATTTAGTGAGGGTGTTAATCTTTCTCAAAAAGAATTTGAATTTGAAAATAAAAGAGTTTATTCTCAGGTGAAAGATTATAAGAATGCTTTAGATGCAATGTATATTGTTGCTCATTGTGGCATGGGCGGTACTTTGGAAGAGACTGTGCGGCAGTTAAATAACATAGATTTGCCTGTTAACGTTGAAAATATTCCATATTGTTCCAGAAGACATCCTCAAATGTATTGTCAGGGTTCAAAAGTTGAAGAAATTGAATTTGTACAAAAAAATTCTTCTTGCGGTTTTTGCCTTGATGTCGGGCATGCATTTTGTTCTGCTGTATATCTGGGATTTAATCCGTACGAGTATATGAGAAAGTTTAATGACTTAAATCCTGATTGTTATCATCTGAGCGATGGGAAAATTAGTGATAAATTTGATATCCATTTAAATATATCAAAAGGTGATTATGATTGGCAAAGGATAATGGATATAATTCATCCCGATAAAAATATGACGCTTGAAACAATATTAAAATCTTCGGAGAGTGTTGATGTTATTAATAATTTTGAGCAAGATACGATTTATTTGCAAAGATTTAGTAAAAACATTCTTAAATGTGTATCTTAATTTTTGTGTAAATGTTAACTCATTCAATGCTAAGTGCAAAGTTTGTTTATTTACGCCGAGTTGTGTAAGTTTTTCTCTATCGTAATTTTGCTCTGAAATCAAATAACTTACTGTTTTAAAGTTATAATTAATATTTTCTTTTTCGTGCATTTTTTTTAAAAAATTGTGAATATCTTCCATGCTGTAAGAAAGATTTTTATTTTTTAAAATATTAGAAATAATATTAGCACTTGTTGAGTTATTATTTTTTTCATAATATCTTAGCGAGTCTTCGAGTACAAAGGAAAGATTTGGACGGTTTGTTATTCCAAGAATCTTCATTGCTTCATAAGGTGCCTTTATAACTTTATTTTTTGTTTCAAATACATCCCAGACTTCCTTGCATTTTTTATTTAAAAAGTTTTTTGCGGTTGCGAATTCTTTTTCGTTACCATATTTATTTTTTAAAGCTTTAACTTTTTCAACAGAATTTTCATCTATTGCTTGTGCCAGTTCAAAAGCAATTTCTCGGACTTTTCTATTAGAAAGTTCTTCATTGATTATGATATCGTTAAAGCAAAAGTAAACTTTTGAAAGATCATTTTCAATATCATTAATTTTACTGAAATATTTGACACAAGCGCTCAAGTTTTTTGGGGTTTTGTTTACATTTGTGCAAAAATCAGCTAGGACAGATGCAGTATTCTCATTTAATAAAGGCATCTGTGCAGAAATATTACAGTCTAATATTTCAGTCAGTAATTTTTCCATATCTATTATTTTCCCCTGTATATTAATAAAAAAATAAATGTTTGGGAAATTGACTTTTTTTATTAAAATGTAACGATTTTTAATTTATAAAATGACAGCTACCTGAGGCTTTTGCATGTCTTATCCCAAACATTTCGTTATCATAGGTAAGAGTTGACTCAGAAGAATATTTGCCGTCTTTTCTATCAATTGTTATTTTGCTTAGCATTATAAAATCATCTGTTAAATGTTGGCTGTTAAATTCTATTCTATCTGCTTCGTAATATAAAATTTTATCTACCGGGGCTTTTTGCAGATAAATTTTTTTATTTGTATCATCAAGATTAAAAATTCTGAAGTATTTATTGTGAGAGACAGGAGTATTTTCTTTAGTAAATATGGTTTCTTCAACATTACATCTGATTGTTTTCATTTCTTTAAAATTCGGAACATACTTGTCTGCAAATGCAGGTATAGATATAAATAATAAACAGATAATAGAATATAAAAATTTCTCTCTCATAACATAATTATAGCAGATTTATAAAAATAATTTATAAGAACATGCAGGAATTTTTATAAAAACTATAAATTTTGTTAAATTTTAGGGCTTGACTGATAGTTGCTCTCAAATTGTAATATATAAACGGAGCTTAGATTTTTAAGAAGGAGAATTCAAAATGATTTTAGACAAAGTTAATACCCCTGATGATTTAAAAAAATTATCTATTCCCGAGCTTAATACTCTTTCTGATGAGATAAGAGAATTAATTATTAGAAAAGTGAATACAACAGGTGGGCACATGGGGCCTAATTTAGGTATCATAGAAGCTACAATTGCGATGCATTATGTGTTTAATTCTCCTGTGGACAAAATAGTTTTTGATGTTTCTCACCAGTGCTATTCACATAAAATTTTGACCGGAAGAAAAGAAGGATTTATTGACCCTGATAAATATAATATTTATACCGGTTATACTGCACCGGAGGAAAGTAAACATGATTTGTTTAAAGTAGGACATACATCCACTTCAGTAAGCTTGGCAACCGGTGTTGCTAAAGCAAGAGATTTAAAGGGTGAAAGTGGTAATGTTATTGCTTTGATTGGTGATGGTTCTTTAAGTGGCGGTGAAGCTCTTGAAGGGCTTGATAATGCTGCAACTCTAAATAGCAATATTATTATTGTTGTAAATGATAATGAGATGTCTATTGCTGAAAATCATGGCGGACTTTATGATAATTTACGTCTTTTAAGACAAACAAAAGGGCAGGCTGAATGTAATTTCTTTAAATCTTTGGGATTTGAATATCATTATTTGGAAGAAGGTAATGATATAGCAAAACTTATTGACGTGTTTAAAAAAGTAAAAGATAATTCTTGTCCTGTAGTTGTTCATATTCATACGATTAAAGGACATGGATTAGATATTGCAGAAGAAAACAAAGAATTATTCCATTGGATTTTACCTGGAACTCTTGATAAAAAAGAAGATAGTCAGGATACAGTAACAACAGAAGATTATAATTCTGTTACAAAAGATTTTATTATGGAAAAAGCTCAGAAAGATAAAACGGTTATAGCTGTTAATGCCGGTACTCCAGGAGTTTTTGGTTTTACAAAAGATTATAGGGAGAAACTTGGCAAACAATATACAGATGTTGGTATTGCAGAAGAACATGCTGTTGCGTATTCTTCTGCTCTTGCAAAAAGTGGTGCAAAACCTGTATTTTGTGTAATGAGTTCATTTATACAAAGGACTTATGATCAAATGTCTCAGGATTTAGCATTAAATAATTCTCCTATTACAATGTTGGTTTATTGGGGAGGATTATCATCAGCTGATGCCACTCACCTTTGTTCGTTTGATATTCCGCTTATTTCAAATATTCCGAATATTGTTTATTTATCACCAACTTCAAAAGAAGAATATCTTGCGATGTTGGAATATTCGCTTAATCAAACCCAACATCCTGTTGCAATAAGAGTTCCTAATGTGTGGGTGTCAACTGGAGTGGTTGATACTACGGATTATTCACAATTAAATAAGTTTAAAGTTGAATCTAAAGGGACAAAGGTTGCTATTTTAGGACTGGGTAATTTCTTTGGGCTGGCTAATGAAGTTAGAGATGAATTGAAAAAACGATTTGGTTTTGATGCGACAATTATTAATCCAAGATTTATCTCAGGAATTGATAAGGAGCTTTTACAGAACTTAAAAGAGGACCATAAGATAATTGTTACGTTAGAAGACGGGCAATTAAACGGCGGTTTTGGTGAAAAAATTGCAAGATTTTATTCTGATTCGGCTGTAAAGGTGTTGAATTTTGGCGGGAAAAAAGAATTTACAGACAGAATTCCAATTGAGCAACTTTATGAACGTTATCATTTAACAAAGGAACTTATTGTTCAAGATATTTCTAATATATTAGAGGTGGCTTATGTATAGAAAAATATGTTCATTGCTTTTAGCGATTTTAGTTATACATGGAAATTTTTCAGTTGCAGCATTAGCAAAGAAAGAGGATAATAATATGACAAGAATTGAAATATGTAAAGATAATTATAATAAGCTTTTTGGCGGTGAGGCTTTGACAAAAACCGGTTCGGATGCTGAAATGATGGCAATTTTACAAAAATATATTTTTGGTGAAGTATTTACTGTCGGTGAACTGGATATGAAAACTAGAGAGATGATAACTGTTGTTTCGTTGTCTACTCAACAAACTCTTCCTCAATTAAAAGCTCATATTAATGCTGCACTTAATGTTGGTGTGAGTCCGATGGAACTTAGAGAAGCAATTTATCAATGTGCTCCGTTTATAGGTTTTCCAAAGACGTTAAATGCAATAACTGTTTTAAATGAAGTTTTTAAAGAGCGCGGAATTCAAACCCCACTGGAAGGTACTATGACAGTGAAGGAACAAGACAGATTTAAAGAGGGTCATAAAATTCAGAATGAATTATATGGTGATGAAATATTACAGTCAATGAAAGGTTTACCAGACAATATGGGTGAAGACGTCGCCAGAATGCTTACGGAAGTTTGTTTTGGTGATTTTTATACCCGCAAAGGATTGGATGTAAAAACTCGTGAATTATTGGTATTGAGTATTCTTGTTACAACAGGAGATATTCAAACTCTCAAAAGCCATATTGTGGGGAATATGAAAGTTGGCAATGATGCTAAAATAATTGCCGCTGTTATTATTCAGGTAATGCCATATACCGGATTCCCTAAGGCTTTGGCAGCTTTGAAAACATTAAAGCAGACTATTAATGGATGATTAAAATTGATATAAATTTATATAAAATCCCGAAACTCTACTGAAAATGAAGGCATTGCATTATGCAATGCCTTTTAGTTTGAGAGTAGTTATCAATTAAAAAATTTTATGATAAGATGTTTTTCAAGGAGGGAATTATGTATACAATTAAAGAAGTTGCCGAAAAAATGGATGTATCTGAACATACTTTGAGATTTTGGGCAAAGAGTGGATTTTTTCCTTTTATAAAAAGAAATGAAAACAATATAAGATTATTTTCTGATAGTGATTTGGATTGGGTTAGAATTGTTAAATGTTTGCGTTCTGTTGGAACAGAAAATAAAGCTATAAAACGTTATATTGATTTATGCATTATTGGTGATACTACTATTCCTGAACGTTATGGTATTATTCAGGCTACTAAAATAAAAGCTCAACAGCAGATGGAAGAGTTAAAACAACAGATGGATTTGTTGGATTATAAAGAAAAATATTATCAAAATCTTATTAAAAATAATTTAAAAGATGGTTGGAATCCTATGAATAATATGACTTTGGAATCTGAAGCTGTTTAAAGTTTTTTTTATTAGTGATTATGTTTTCGAATAAAATACTCAAAAGCCGGAAAGTATACTTTCCGGCTTTTGATATTATATTTGTTATTATTTTACTGTTAATTTTTTAACAGATTCTTTTTCTGCATACATTTTTGGAGCAGAAATTTTTAATACTCCATGTTCCATTTTTGCTTCTGTTTTATTAACATCAATATCTTGCGGAAGATAGACAGATCTTGAAAATTCACCATATCTAAATTCAGATTTTTTATAAGATTTTGTATCTTCATTTTTTTCTTCTTCTTTTTTAGCTCTTATTGTTATGTAGTTTTTATCTACATCAATATCAAGGTCTTCTTTTTTTACTCCAGGTAATTCTGCACGGATATCATATTCTTTGTCTTTGTCTGTAATTTCTACTGGCATTGATAATTTATCCATATCTTCTTCGTACCCATAGTCTGGATAAAAATTGTCAAAATGTCTGTTTAGAATGGAACTAATTTCGTCATTTACTGATTTGATGAAATTGTCCGGTGTTTTTTTGATTAAAAATCTCATAATGTACTCCTTTCAATTTCTTGTTTATTACCTACACTTATATTATTATACTGTTTTTTATTAAATCTTTATTTATTAACCAAAATTTAACATTTGTGTTATAGTTAGAGTATGGTCAAGTTTATTAAGGTCGAAAATGATGATATATTAGAATTGTCAGACTTGGCGTTTGACATCTGGCATGAATACTGGATTAGTCTTTTATCTTTAGTGCAGATTGATTATATGGTAGAGAAATTTCAATCTGAAAATGCTATTCGTAATCAAATTAAAACAGAACATTATACATACTTTTTTATAAATGCAGAAGAGGAAAATATAGGTTATTTTGGACTCAGTTTAAAACAAGATTATTTATTTTTGTCTAAATTATATATAAAAGAAAATTTTAGGCATTCCGGTTTTGGTACTCAGGCCTTTAAATTTATCAAGGATTTTGCTCTTTCTAATAATTATGAGAAAATTATTTTAACTGTTAATAAAAAAAATCGTAATGCAATAGATGCTTATCTCAAGTGGGGGTTTGAAATTATTGATTCTGTTGAGACAGAAATAGGGGAAGGATTCATTATGGATGATTATATTATGGAATACCGTTTTACCCCTCAGCAGTTAAAAGACAAACAAGAAGAAGAAATGGAAAGCGCAAGAGCTTCTGGTGAAAATCTCCTTTAAATAGAGGATTTAAAATAAAGCTTAAACAATTAAAATAATATTGGGTAGGTTTTAAATTTTGGGAGGTTTATATGGACGAAGCTATTATTAATGGATTAGAACTATATTCTCCCGGGAATGATGAAATTTCGGATTCTATTACGCAGAATTGGACAGAGCAGGCTCTTGAATGTTATTACATAAATTGTGATTGTAAAAAGTGTTCTCTGTCTAAAGGAAATTATTCGTTTATTTGTCAGATGCCTAAAGTAATAGATTCTTTATTGGAAACGGTGGGGGAACCTGATAAAAAGTTAAAAACAGCTTGATGTATTGATATGGGATGTATTTTAACCACATAGTGTAATCGCAACCTTGAACCGAATTCTATTGGAAACTAATCAGTTATCTGGTTAGTTTTTTATTATATAAACGAAAAGCCATAAACGAAGTTATGGCTTAAATCTTTATTAACATTATTGTGTCTGGTAGTCCGTTAATCCTTTGCAAAATTATTTTCATGAAAATGAAGTAATCTTGCAAGGTGCCATTGTTTGGCTTGAATTTCTTGAATACGTTCTTTGATTTCATCCAGTTCTGCTAGTAATGTTCGCAAATCTTTATTACGTCTTAGATGAACTTGAGATATTGGCATTGAGTCTTCTTGCTTTATATCTTCTGTCCAACTTGGTAAAAAGCATCCTGATTCAAATAATTGTCTTTCGTTCATTACACATATCTCCAAAATCTTCAGCTATTAGCCTTCATTTGATAATAATGAATGGAAAAAATCTACCAATTTGTAGTTACCATATTTAAATGGGTATGGTTTTTTCATATATTCATTATTTGTAATTCTGTTTAGGGTGTCCATTTCTTCATTACTTAATGAACCAAAATCAAAGCTGGTCATTTCTGCGTAATCTATCATTAAATCTTCTACATCCATAATCTTTTTCTCAGACATTAACTACACTCCTTAAAGTTTTCTATGCTAATTACAAATTATGTATCGGAGTTGTGTGGTAAAAACTTTAGATATTAGATGTGTTTTGTTACATATATTAACAATTTGAATTCTTAGCCAAAAAAATACCTTACACTATTATAGTAGTGTAAGGTATTTTAGTTTGTTATAACTATTAACCTATAACAGGAGCAACAAAAGTTCTTGTTGCAAGTTCTTTGTCCAGCATAAATAATGCTTTTTTATCATCTCCAATAAGTTTTAAATTTGCTAATACATTACCAACATTTGATTCTTCTTCAACTTGTTCTTTTAAATACCAATCTAAGAATGATAAAGCCGCTCTGTCTTTAACTTCATCAGCTACATCCATAAGGGCATTTATTCTTGAAGTTACGAATTCTTCATGTTCCAAAACCTGTTCAAAAATTTCTAACGGAGTTGAGCCTTTGATTTCAGGTTTGTCGATGGCTTCAAGTTTTACCTGACCGTTGCGTTCAAATACATAATCGAACATACCCATAGCGTGAGCTCTTTCTTCTTGAACTTGAACGTCAAACCAGTTTACAAATCCTGGAAGATTCATATCTGCAAAAATTGCTTTCATTGCTAAATATAAATATTCTGAATATAATTCTTTATTTATTTGATCATTAAATGCTTTTTCCATTTTTTTATCTAACATAATTCTCTCCTTTCAAGTATTAGACTTTTATTATTTTTCCATAGTGTCTACAATCGCTTTTGCAAGGTTTTCCAGTTCTTCAAGCTGATTTTCTTTTAAAGTTGATTTCAGGGTTACTTTGTTTTCAATAATTTCAATATTTTTAAGTTGTGAAATTAAATCAGTCATTAATTTCCCTGCAACTGGTGCCCAAGAGCCGTTTTCAATAATTGCAATTTTACGATTTTGAAGATTATGTGCAACAATATCGTGTAACAGATTTTCCATGGAAACAAATATTCCGTTGTTGTATGTTGTTGAAGCAAATACAATATGAGAATATTTAAATGCATCCGCTATAATGTATGATGCATCTGTTACGGAAGTGTCGCATATTTTAATATTTTTTACCCCTAGTTCTGCCAATTTTGCTGCCAAAATTTCTGCGGCATTCTGGGTTCCTCCATAAACAGAAGCATAAGGTATAAGCACAGATTGTATTTCCGGTGTATATGTTGACCATTTTATATATTTATCAATGTATTTGTCTAAATTTTCTCTCCAGATGAAACCGTGCAGCGGACAAATCATTTTGATTTCTAAATTTGCTGCTTTTTTTAGAAGTGCTTGAACTTGTACTCCATATTTGCCTACTATATTGGAATAATATCTGCGAGCTTCGTCCATATATCTATGATCAAAATCAACTTCGTCTGCAAATAGATTTCCATCGATTGCACCAAAAGTACCGAAGGCATCTGCTGAAAATAAAATTTTATCTGTAGTATCATAAGTTACCATAACTTCAGGCCAGTGTACCATTGGAGCAAATACAAATGTTAGATTGTGTTTGCCTGTATTTAATATATCGCCTTCTTTAACCAGCATTAATTGCTCTTCAGGTATTTCTAAATCAAAAAATTGTTTTAACATAGTTTGAATTTTTGTATTGCAAACAATTGTTACTTTTGGAAATTTATTTAAAATTTCAGGAATTTCGGCACAATGATCAGGTTCCATGTGGTTTATTATAAGATAATCCAGTGTTCTGCCGTTAAGTACATATTCTACATTCTCCATAAATTGATGTATAACAGTTTTATCCGCAGTGTCTAGAAGTACTGTTTTTTCATCCATAAGTAAATATGAATTGTATGAAACTCCTATTGGAACAGGGTATACTCCTTCAAATAACGATAGTCTTCTATCGTTTGCGCCTACCCAAAATAAATCATCTTTAATTTTTCTTGTATTATGCATAATCTTTCTCCTATTGTTGCCTTTATAATATCACAAAAAAAATGGGAGCAATTATCATTTTTATATGACTGAATTATCCTTTTAAATTGTCCAACTGGATAATGGTTTTTTTATATAAACTTTAATATCCTGTAGAAACAAGGAAGCAGCATAAGGAGCATGCCCGAATGAATAATATAAATTTATTATTTTTAGAATATAGGTTAGTATGTTATTTGTAAAAAATTTTTAGAACTATAAAAGTGTGATTTAGTATGAAAAAGAACGTATTTAATTCATGTTTTTTGCTAGTTCCGGTATTTATACTCACCCTCAATTGACAAGGTTTAAAATTAAATAATTTGTTAATAATAAATATACTTTACCTTATTATTAAATTATTATGTTGATGTTTATAATTGAATTTAAGATGGTAATTAAAGAGTATGAATACCGGTCAATTTTTTTAGATTAAAATTCCTCTTTTCCGGTTAGAAATTCAAGTATTTTTTCGTTATACCTGTTGTTCACAGCGCTGAACGGGTAAACTTTTCCTCCAAATTCTTTTTTTACATGAGCCAGTGCGCCTTGGATTTTGTTGTTTGTAAGGCAATCTGCTTTGGTTACAACAGTTATTATCGGGAGATTATAAGCTAGAACCCACTCTCTCATTTGAAAATCATTTTTTTGAATTTCGTGTCTGGCATCAATAAGTTGAACAAGGCATCTTATTTGTTCTCTTTTCAACAAATATTCTTCCAAATATTTTTGCCATTTGTTCTGAGCTTCTGCTGAAACTTTTGCATATCCGTAACCTGGTAAATCTGCAATTGTAAATAAATCTGAAAAATTAAAAAAATTGATTAATCTTGTTTTCCCCGGTGTATTTGAAGTTCTTGCAAGTTTTTTATTATTTGCTAGTCCATTTATAAAAGACGATTTTCCAACATTTGATCTTCCTAAAAGTGGAAATTCAGGAAGGGTAAAATTCGGGCATTGGCTTAGTTTTTCTGCGCTTATTACAAAGTTTGCGTTCAAATGTGATTTCATTTAGCCGCCTTTTCTTTTTGTTCTTTTAACTTCTTTTTGTATAAAACTGTTTGAAACAGATTATACATTTTTTCATTATTAACTACGGTTAGTTGGGTTTTATTGTTTACAAAATCTACATTGAAAGATGATTCTTGGTTAAAAATATTAGATTGAATATTAACTATTTGAAACAGCCCCTCAGTTAAAATACTAAGAGGCTCTTTCAAAAAAGTTTCAAATGTTTTTCTGATGTCAAATTTTTTCTTCATGATGAATTAAAAATTATATTTTTTGTTTGAATACATTGATTCTTTGTTCAACAGCAGCTTTATCAGAAGCATTTGGGGCAAGTGCAAGATATTGAGTATAATATTTAACCGCACCTTGATAGTTTCCTTCTGCTTCATAGGATTGTGCTTTTAACTTGGCAATTGAAGGGGCATTATGATAAAAGTCAATTGCTCTGTTGCAGTATTCAATAGTAGAAGCATAATTCCCTTCTTTATACTGTCTCAACGCAATCTCAAAGAATTCATTTGACTTCATTTCACATAGGTCAATATAGTGAACTCCGTTTAATGCAATTCTATTATCAGGATCAGTCATTAAAACTTTTTGAAGAGCTTTTCTTGCTGTTCTAAATTGCTTATGCTGAACAAGAATTTCTGCCAGATATAGTTCATCATCAATACTTGTAGCAAAATTAATAGCATTTTCAAATGTATAAACAGCATCTTTTTCTTGACCTAATGAAAGATATGCTTCACCTTTAATTACAGTGTCCATCAAACTGTTACTTGCTGATTGTACAATATAGTTCAAATTATCTCTGGTCAATTCCATTTGATGTGTAATTTTACCAAGTTTTATTTTGGCAAGATGCAATTTTAAATCATTTGGAGTTCGTTGTATAGCTTCATTTACATAGTCATAAGCAAGATAAACATCTTTGTTTGTTGTAAAGTCTCTGCTGTCTGCAGTATCTTTAGCCATTTCGTAATAAGTATTAGCAAGACCTATAATAGCATTGTTATTGTAGGTTGCATCTCCAAGTAATCTTGAATAATATTCCAGCGCCTGTTGATATTTTTTTGTTTCCAATGACATATTGGCAACTCTATAGATACCTTCTTTGTAATTTGGATTCAAGATAATTGCTGTTTTTAATTCTTCCATTGCAAATTCATGGTCGGATCTTCTTTCGTAAACTCCTGCCAAATTGATATATGGACGGGAATTTTCTGGTTTTACATTAATTGCTTTTTTGAAAGAATTTATTGCAGCTGGTTGGTTTCCTTGTTTTAAATACAATTCACCTTGAAGATTCCAAGCAGGGGAAGAGTTTGGATTGATGTGTAAAGAGTGGTTTATCCAAGTTAAAGCTTTAGTATAATCTCCTCTTCTTGATTCAACTTGTCCCATGTGGTACATAGATGTCGGATTGTGTGAATTACATTTGATTGACTGCAGATAATATTTTTCTGCCTGATCTAAATCTCCATCAAGCATTGCAATATTACCTAAATTATCATAAGCTGGCGCAAACTGAGGGTTGATTTTCAATGCAACTTTAAATAAATCCTGTGCGTCTTTTTTATTTCCAAGTTTTAAAGTTGCAACACCCATAGCATTATAAGCTTGATAATATGTACTATCTAAACCTACTGCTGTTACAAATTCTTTGATAGCAGCATTTGAGAGATTTGTAATATTTTTAATATATTCAACATCGGATGATGTTTGTCTCATCAAATACACTAAGCCTTGTGCATAGTGTAATTCAGGTTTGTTAGGATATTTTTTTAATAATTTATCTAATTCTGATTGTGCAGGAGCCAGTTTGTATTGCTTTGCCTGAGAGATTAGTTGTAGGGCTTTTGCGTCCAAATCATTAGGATTTTTATTTAAAATCTCTTTTATTCGTTGATCAGCCGTATCATAATTGTTATATTCAATCAATCTGCTAATGTCAACATAACTTTTAGATACTTGAGCTTTAATAGGTTGAGCAGCAAACGAATGAGGTGCACAAAGAATACAAGATGTTAAAATCATTGATGTAACTAATAATTTTTTACAATTCATGTTTTCTCCTACTCTTTAGCTTAAAACTATTCTAAATCTTATAAAAATATTGTATAATAGTTAGGGTAAAAAGGCAATAGGGTAAATAGATGGTATTAAATGGAGAATCAAAACAGGATTTAGAGGAGTTTAAATCATACATATTGATTGAAAAAAACTTTTCGGAATATACGGCAAAAGCCTATTATTCCGATATCTTGAGCTATTTAATCTGGCTTGACGGACAAAGGTGTGAAGATGTGAATTTTTCTAAAGTTCGTGAATATTTGCATTTTATTCAAAAATTCAATTATAAAAAAACAACAGTGGCCCGAAAGATAGCATCTATAAGGACTTTTTACAAATATTTATACCGTGAGAAAAAGGTTGATAATAATCCTGCGCAGAATTTAATATCCCCCAAACGACCGAAATCTTTGCCGAAATTCCTTACAACAGATGAGATTGAACAAATCTTAAGTAATATAAATATTGATACCCCTGCAGGATATAGAAACAGGGCTATTTTAGAGCTTTTGTGGGCTAGTGGTATGCGTGTTTCAGAATTAAGCGGTCTAAATTTTGGTAATTTAAACCTTGATAATAATGAAATTACAGTATTTGGTAAAGGAGCAAAAGAGCGAATTATTCTGATTACCGACAGAGCAAAAACTTATTTACAGGGCTATATTGATTGTGCTCGTTCTCTTGTTGCAAAAGGATATACTTTACCTCCGGTGTCTGAAGATACTCCGGTTTTTATAAATAAAACCGGTTATCGCTTGCAAACAAGAATGATAAGAAATGTGATAAATGAAATAGTTGAAAAAATTGAACTGCCTAAAAAGGTTACTCCGCACATGTTTCGTCATAGTTTTGCAACTCATTTAATAGAAAATGGGGCAGATTTAAGGGTTGTTCAGGAGTTATTGGGACATGCAAGTATATCTAATACTCAAATCTATACTCACATTTCAATGCAACACATGAAAGAGGTGTATAATGAAACACATCCGAGAGCTTAAATTTAAGGCTTCTCAATTGACTAGAGGGTTAAAATGTGTTAAAATTATGTTAGGGTTGTCGATTGGAAATAGATTATGAGATTATTTAATAAAAGATTTGCTTTTACACTTTCTGAAGTTATGTTAACAATTGCTCTTATAGGTTTTATTGCGACAATGACTTTGTCTACAATTGGGGCATCTGTTCAACAACGTGCAAGGCTTGCTGAATTCAGATCTGCATATTCAAGAATGGAAGCTGCATTAAAAAGTGTTACTATTGATGAAGGCAGGATTTTTAATTGTTATGAATGTCCTTCTGCCACAGATAAAACAGACTTTGGACTTAACATGGATGGAGGTTGTACAGCAACGGGTTCTCAGTGTAAAGAGTTGAAAGATGTTTTTGTAAGGGCTATGGGGGCAACACGATTTTGCGAAAATAATCCTATAACGGAAGGTTGTTTACCTGACAATTATCCAAAAGCAACCGGTTGCTTTACAAATTACGGCAACGGTACTCATGCTTATGTATTAGATAATAGTATGATTTTATTTGATAATGGCGGTAAATATATGCGAGAGTTTGCAGTAGATGTAAATGGTCGTAAAGGTCCAAATAGATGGGGACAGGATATATTTACTTTTGCGGTTAAAGCAAGTGAATCTAAGAGTGTCCTTGGTAAAAATTATGTTACAAATCTTAGTATCCTTCCGCCTACAACTTGTTTGCCGGGTAAGAGTGCTGAAGCACGAAAAAGTGCGACAAAATCTTCTGATCAATTGTTGAAAGAGTCTACAAACTTTGATAACTAATCACAGTTATTTTATCAGATTAGATGTTTCATTAAACATTACCATGTGAAAATCCGCACTTGTCATATTTGGATTTTGCTTCATAAATTTTTTGACATCAAACTTTGTCATAAATTGGTCTAATTTTTTTATAATGGTATCATTTTCTGAATTTTCTGTTTTTAATTTGTCAATATAATTTTGTGTCATCCACAATATTTCTTCTTCTGACAAGATAGGAAGACCTCCTATTTGAACTTCATCTTTATCGTCATTTTCCAGATATTTTTTTTCGTCATTTTTTTTCTGTTCTTGTTGATTTTGTTTTTTCCCCTGACCTGTTGATATTGCAGATTCTATTCGTTGACCAAAAGGATTGTTAACCGAATTAAACATGGATGCCTCTTTTTATAAAATTTATAAATTGCTTGATATTTATACGGTATTTTTTTTGTAAACTTTAAAAACATCATTTGAATGAATGATGCTTTTAAAGTTTTTATATTTAACTATCATAGAATTTATAAACTCATATAATAATCTTTTAAAATTTTTGCATCAGTTTCGATGTTAGGGCTTTCGCACACAAGTGCTCCTTGAACTCCAAAATTTTTGAGAGCTTTAAGGAGATCTTTATAGTTCATATCAGATTTTTCGAGGATTAAATGCCGCTTTTCTCCTTTAGCGGTGTACTCAATGCCAGCCAGATGTGCGTGGAAATTTTTAAGTGCAAAATCACCGAGTTCGCTGCCAATTCTGTCAAGAATTTTGCAAAATTCATCATACGTATTGTATTCTCCGGCGGTTCTGGCATGTATATGCGAAAAATCTATACAAGGTAAAACTTGCTCAAATTCTTTAGACAGTTTGATTATTTCTTCATAATCACCCCACTGCGTAGATTTTCCTGTTGTTTCCGGTCTAATCCACATTTTTATTTTGTTGTTATTTAGGATATCAACTATTTTTTGGGTTTGTTGTTTTACTTGTTCATAAACTGTTTCTTTGTCTTTGCCCATATAAAATGCTGCATGATAAGTGATGCTATATCCTCCAAAATCAGAAGCTGTCTTTGCTGTATCAATAATTCTTTGAACACTTGCTTCAATTTTTTCTTCTTCTTTCGAATTCAGGTTTATATAAAATGGACCATGTGCAGTCAGGACAAGATTTTTTTCTTTTGTTATATTTTTGAGCAGTTTGCGTGTATCGTCAGACATCCTGACGCCATGGACAAATTCTACTTCCATTCCATCAAGCCCCATTTCTTCTATGATTTCGAATGCTCTTGGATAGCCTCCTTTATCTGTGGCAAGAGGCATTCCGGCTGTTAGGAAATTCAGTTTATCAATTTTATAAAAATTTTGCACAATAACCTCCAAAATATACTGCTAGTAAGCCTAAGAAAAGACTTATACTTATGTATAATACTGCATATAAAATTTGATTGTTTTGAATCATCTCAAAAATTTCGAGAGAGAATGTACTAAAAGTTGTTAACCCTCCGCAAAAGCCTGCTGTCAATGCAAGTTTTATTGACGGATTTATTTGTAATTTTTGGGTAAACAATATATATAAAAGTCCAATAATAAAACATCCAGCAATATTTACAACTAAGGTTGCAATCGGAAGATTTGTTTTTAATATCTGCAAAAATATAATTCCTGTTATATATCTTAAGACCGCACCAATTCCTCCTCCGATAAATATTGCAAAAATATTTAGCATTATACTTTTACCTTAATTAATTCTTCTAAAATTTCTGCTGAATCATTGACAAGTTTTGAACAGTGTTCTTTTTTGGCACTTCCTTCAAGTCCGAGACATAGTATTCTACAGCAGGTAATTTTGTTCCTTTTTTTGAATTCTTCAACAAGCAATGCAGCTTTTTCTCGGGCTGATGTCTGGTTGTTAAATTTGTTATTTCTTCCAAAAATATATCCAAGAACTAATTGTGCTCCGGCTATTGTACCGCATATACATCCTGATGACATTCCTGCAGAAAATGTTGTTGCGCAAGGAAGAAGTGATTTATCACATAATCCTTCATCAATACATGCCTGAACAATGCTTTCTGAACATGAATAACCATTTTTAAAATATTCTAAAGCTTTTTCTTTTATCATTTTATCTCCTGTTTTAAGTAGGTTTGATGTTTGTCTGGTTATATGGTATAAATCCCTGCAATTTTCAAAATTTTGTCATTGGGATTTAAATCCTTTTTGTTATTATAGGTAATTTAATTTTTTACATAAAATTGTGAGGATGTCAAAATTTTAGTTGGGTTATCTCTTGAGTAAACCTTCATAAGATAAGCTCCGGTTTGGTTAAAAACTACATAATCCGTGAAATAATATATTTGTTCATCTTTTAGTTTTACACGTTTTGCCCAAACAAGGTCATATCCAAGTCTCTCATCCTTATCTCCGCCTATTTTAACAACTTGAATAAATAGTTTTCTTGTCTCAACAGGTTTTGGTAAAGTTATAAGATAATACACTCTATCACCGGGTTTAAAAATATTACCTCCGGATGTGATAGTTTCTGGAGTGAACGGGTGTTTGTTAAACAGTATTAGTGATTGTTCACTATTGCATGCGCAAGTGAACATTGTTAGAATTATGGATATTGCAAATATTAAAAACTTTTTCATAATTACTGAAGTTGTTTAATTTTTGCCTGAACAGTATTAATCATTTCTTTATCATTATTATGTTTTATAAATAATTTGTAATTTTTAACTGCGTCGGCATTTTTCCCTTGATGCTCTAAAGCCATACCTAATGCATAATAAGCATATCCAAAATTGTAATCCGGATCTAGAGAAATAACTTTTTCAAAACTTTTCTGAGATTCAATCAGATTATTTTCATTTGCGTAAGATAATCCAAGGTTAAACCATCCATCTGTATAGTCAGGATTTACTATAATTGCTTTTTGATAATAATTTACTGCTTTTGTATTATCTTCTTTCAATTTATATATATTGCCGATTTTTAAAAGCGTAACTGCATCATTAGGAATCAACTGTAATGCATCTTGATAATTTTTTACAGCTGCATCATAATTATTGCTTTTGTAATTTTTATCTCCTTCCAGTATAAATTCTTCATTTTGTTTCATTGTTACTGATGACGATTTTACCGGAGGTTGAACTTGTACTTGTGCAGTTGTTTTGTTTTCTACGTTATCTAATGTTAAATTAATTGATGGCAGTTCAGCATTATTTTTTGGATTGGATGTTTGTACATTGACTTTTGGTTTGTACAAAGATGATATAAAATCACTGTATTCTGCTGAATATACGGTTTTATCCGGATCAATTGAGATAGCTTTTTCATAATTTTCAGAAGCTTTTGTATTATTACCTGTAGCTCTGTATGCTTTTGCTAATCCATAGTATACATAACCATCGCTATAACCGCTTTTAATAGCATTTATAAAGTTTTCTATTGCTTTGTCGTAATTTTGTTGTTCAATAAGTTCATGACCTCTTGCCACTAGTGCATCATTCATATTGTCTTTTATGGTTTTATCTCCTTTAGTAGCAAGAACTTGTTGGTATAGAGCAATAGCTTCATCATATCTTTTGAGTCCATGAAGCGCAATAGCTTTATTAACCTTAATATCATAAGAATCAGGTTGTAGTGCAAGAATCTCGTCATAATATTTTAAGGCATTCATATAGTCTTTTTTGTTATGATAACAATTGGCAATTTCTTTTTTTAGATTAATATCATTGGTATCTTTACTTGCTGCGATAAGATAATTTTCAACTGCTTTATCATAATTTCCTAACTCTTTATATACAGAGGCAATATTTTTGTACCCGTTAATATCATTTGGATAAGCTTTTATATACATATTGTATTGTTCTATGGCTTCTGTATTTTTATTCATGTCTGCAAGAAGATTTGCATAATCAAGGCGGACTGTGTTTAAATTTGGAACTTTTTTCAACACAATTTGGTATTGTTCATACGAAAGATCATTTTTACCTAAGTCTTGGTATGCCTGAGCAAGACCTAAATGTGCAGAGTTATTTTCCGGATCTTTTTCTATTGCCCTTTCAAGCATTTCAACTGCTTTATCCGATTTATTAGTATTTAAAAGTGCAATACCGTACTCTGAAAAATATTTAAAATTATCAGGATTTTTTTCGTAGATACTCTGGTATTGTTTTTCCGCATTTGCATAGTCTTTTATGGCAGAATATGAGGCAGCAAGACTTTCTCTTGCTTCTGCATGTTGGTTATAGGTTTCTAAAAATAAATTATAATTTTTAATTGCTTCTTTGTAATTATGTAATTGATATTGTACGCTTGCAATATTGAAGTAATTATATTTATATTCCGGGAAAATATCCAGAGCTTTGTTATAAGCATTAAGAGCCTCTTTATATTTACCTAAATTTTCGTAAATACTGCCTATGCTAATATAAATAAAAGCATCATCTGGTTTGAGACTGATTACTTTATTATATGCATCAAGAGCTTTATTATATTCATCAATTTCCGTATAAATTCCTGCAAGTTTTGTATACAGCATTATATCAGGACCAGAAAGTTCAATGGCTTTTTCAAGTTTAGCAATTGCTTCTTTCAAATCTTGCTGATGTTCAGCACTGCAAGCTTCTTGATACAGTATACTGGCTTCAGGAGTCATTGCTTCAGAAGGTGATATGCTAAGCATTAATGCAGATATTAAGATAGTTGTTAATAATTGCTTTTTAATTTTCCCGTTCCTCAATTTGATTTTCCTCATTTTAACATAAAAATTACACCTGTGTAAAGCTATTGGAATAGATTGTTTTATTAAGCAAAACGGCTGTTGTTTTAATTATATTCTGCTCTACAATGCTATTTTTGTCAAATTCAATTTCATCTAAATCTTTAAAATTTTTTATCATATCTGACAAGTTTAAATATAATTCATCAACAGATGACGTTGGTGTTTGGGCATCAAGCATTTTGAATATTCTGACCAATTCATCATCTGTTGCATCCATGATAACTGCGTCCAATCCGGCTCCATGTGCTAATACTCCATATACCCGATTGATTAGCGGTCTAAGGTTTTTAGGTATACCATTGGAAATATTTGATAATCCTATAATAGTATTTACCTTTGGCTCAAAGCTTTCTTTTACCATTTGAATAGTATTGATTGCCTCTAGTCCTTGGGACTGGTCTACACAAATAGGAAGCACAAGCGGATCAAAGTATAATTTGGAATTGTTAATCCCCTTTTCTATACATCTTTCGTATATTTCAAAAACAATTTCAAGTCTAGCGTCTGCACTTTTAGGAATACCTGTTTCTTTGGAAAGAGCAAGTGCTATAAGGTTACAATTATATTTTATAGCTAAGTCCGTTAGTTTTTCGAGTTTTTCGCTATCTTTTGATGTGCTGTTAATAAAACAGTTTTCGGTATTTTTAGTAAGTTTTAACCCTAATTCTATGGCATTTGTATTTGTTGAATCGAATGAAATGTTTATGTCTGAAACAAGTGGGCATAGCCATTCAAAAATTTTGTCAAGTTTTTCTTTTGCGGGACCGATATTTAAATCTACGCAATTCATTTTTTCTTGAATTTTTATCAAATTTTTAATAAAAATTTCATCTTTATTTTCAAGGGCCTGTCGAACCTTTTTTGATATTATATGTATATTTTCTCCTATTAATATCATACGCAAATTTTACCATAAATAAATAAAAATATGACAAAAAATAATCTTTAATAAATTTATTATTATAAAAACAAAATTCCTTAATAATTTTTTACAAACGGAATCCGCTAATAATAGCAAAAAAAACTTAGGATGTGGTTTATATCTAGAAAAAACATGTAATTTATGGTATAATTAGATGGAAAAGTTTACTAACTTAAAATGTGTAAAAGGAGTAGGTTCTATGGCTACAGTGGTTTCTGACAAAGAAGTAAAAAAGGTAAAGTCCAAATTTACCGATGAATTTGAAAACTATTTAAAAACTCAATGTGCAAAGACAACTTTCAATGGTTCTGAATTGGAGTCTTTTTCTTGGTACAAAAAAGTTTTAGGTCTTATGTAGGTCTTAGTTTCACAAATTTTTAAATCCGACCTGGGGGTCGGTTTTTTAATGTGAAAATTTAGTATTTTTAGTGTGGAATATTTTACAATAGTTTTTTTTCAGATATAATCATAATTATGAAAATGAGAGAAAATGTAAGAAATTTTTGTATAATTGCCCACATTGACCACGGAAAATCAACTTTGGCGGACAGATTGTTGGAAAAAACAGGTACTGTTGCGCAGAGGGATATGCAGGATCAGCTACTTGATTCTATGGATATAGAGCGTGAGCGCGGAATTACTATTAAGTTAAATGCTGCTCGTATGAATTATCATGCTCTTGATGGTAAGGATTATGAATTGAATTTGATTGATACTCCGGGGCACGTTGATTTTTCTTATGAGGTTTCTCGTTCACTTGCGGCTTGTGAAGGTGCATTATTGATTGTTGATGCGACGCAGGGCGTTGAGGCGCAAACATTGGCCAATGTTTATTTGGCTATTGAGCAAAATTTAGAAATTATTCCGGTTATTAATAAAATTGATCTCCCGTCAGCGGATGTTGAAAGAGTAAGACAAGAAATAGAAGAAATTTTGGGTATTGACGCTTCTATGGCAATCCCTGTTAGTGCTAAAACAGGCGAAGGTATAGATGATGTTTTGGAGGCTGTTGTAAATTATATTCCTGCTCCTGTTGATAATTCCGATAAGCCACTTAGGGCACTTGTGTTTGATAGTGTGTATGATCAATATTTAGGCACTGTTTGTTATTTTAAAATTGTTGATGGGAAGCTTGCTGTAGGTGATAAAGTTAGGTTTATGGCTTCAGGTAAAGAATATGAGGTTGTAGAACTCGGTTACCAAACTCCTGCAAGAATGCCGGTTAAAATGCTTACTTGTGGTGATGTTGGTTATTTTGCCGGTTCGATTAAAGAACTGACACGTTTTGTCGGAGATACTATTACAAACGTTGACAGACCTGCATCGGAACCTCTGCCTGGCTATAAAGAAGCTCTTCCAATGGTTTTTTCAGGAATGTATCCGGTGGATAACGAAGATTATGGAAATTTAAAAGAAGCATTGGAAAAATTAAAACTTAATGACAGTAGTATTACTTTTGAACCTGAAACGTCCAGTGCTTTAGGTTTTGGGTTTAGATGCGGTTTCTTGGGCATGCTTCACATGGAAATTGCTCAAGAAAGACTCGAACGAGAGTATAATTTATCACTTGTTACTACAGCTCCTTCAGTTGTATACAGGGTTTATAAAACAAACGGAGAAATGGTTGAAATTGATAACCCGTCTAATCTGCCTGCTGCTCAGTATAGAGAATACATTGAAGAACCGTATGTAAAGGTGCAGGTTATTACTCCTAATGAATATGTTGGGACTTTAATGGACTTAGCTCAGTCAAAACGCGGGATTTTTAAAAATATGACATACCTGGACAAGGTTAGAGTGGATTTGACTTATGAAATTCCGCTAAGTGAAGTTATTACCGATTTTTATGACCAGCTGAAATCTCGTACAAAAGGCTATGCAAGTCTGGATTATGAATTTAGTGAATACAAGCGTTCAAAATTAGTCAAATTGGATATAATGTTGGCCGGTGAAGTAGTTGATGCATTATCGGTAATTTGTCATGAAGATAATGCATTTTATGTAGGTCAAAAGTTAACGGCTAAGTTAAAAGATATTATTCCTCGTCAATTGTTTGAAGTTCCAATTCAAGCTGCTATAGGTGGCAGAGTTATTGCACGAACAAATATAAAAGCAATGCGCAAAAATGTACTTGCAAAGTGTTACGGTGGTGATATTTCTCGTAAGCGTAAATTGCTTGAAAAGCAGAAAAAAGGTAAAAAACGGATGAAATCTGTCGGAAGTGTTGAAGTTCCGCAAGAAGCATTTATGGCTGTACTTAGCCTTGAGGAGGAATAGCTATTCCTTTTGTTACAGCGATAAGTGCGGCATCCAATCTGTTTTTAACTCCTATTTTTCTTATTATTGAAGCTACATGAGCTTTTACTGTATGGTGAGTAATTGTTAGTATTTGTGCGATTTCTTTGTTTGTTTTGCCTGCTACTACGTATTGTAGGACTTCAAGTTCTCTGTCTGTTAAATTTTTCTTAATCTTAATTCCTTCTGTATTAGAACACTTCATTTTTATATCCTTCCTTATTTTATGCTAACATTACCTAGCCATATTGCTATTAGCCATTAGGCTATACTTTTGCCGGAATACCACCTATTAGTGGACTTTTACTGATTGTAAATTTAAAAAATAGCCTGTTGGGTGTGCTCATTTGTATATGTTAAGAGTTCTTAACAATTAAAATGTTTTGAGCAATTATTTAAGATAGAAATACTTTATATATATACGAGATGGAAAATCAAATGATAGGATTGATTATTGAAAATAGTAAATAATGGAAAATCATTGAGAGAATGTGAGTAAAAAGGAGATTCGGCAATGGGTTATTTAGACAAATTAAATAGTTTTCTACCTGCTAATACAGGAAAAGTTTTCGGACCTAAAAAGCAGGAAAATGCACAGCAATTACAGAAAACTGAACAAGCACAACATACACAAAAAGCTGATACTAAATTTACTGTTGATTCAAGTGAATTAGAAATTAAAGCTGAGATGAATAAAGCCTTAGGTTTTGTTAGATCAAATCCTGGAGTAGAAGATAGATATGCTCAGGTTGATGCAGAATTTGCAAAAGACCCTATATCATTTGCTCAAAAGTATGCTTCTCCGGAAGTAATAGAAAATGCGGCAACCGCAGCTACAGAATTTGATGCTAATGCAACTGTATTAAGAACTTTTTCACCTGAAAGACAAGAGCAGGTTATTGCAGGATTTAGTCAACGAAATGAAAGTCCAAGAGCATTTACAGGTGAATTTTTAGATTTATTTTCAGTAGCTTAGTCGAAAATTAGATTACTCACATATCATATTTAGGGTCAGTCGTAAGGCTGACCTTTTTATTTACTTAATTGATTGTAAATAAATGTTACAGAATGTTTCAAAAAATTGATAAAAAGTTAAAGATTATTAAAACACATGCCGTAGCTTACAATGTGAGTAAAATAATAGGAGAACCGAGATATGGCAATCAAATTTAATGATTTCAATAATAGTTATAACAACTATAACTTTGCTATCGGTCAACAAGCTTCTAAAGAAGCAAAGAAGGCAGAAGAATCAAAGGAAATTGGAAAGAACGAAGCGGTATTTAAGGGTTTAGAAAATGAAACTGACTTGTTGACAAAGACCCCTCAAAGTGTGTATGGGCTTAACCTTACCAAATTTACAGCTGAAGATAAAGCTTTAGCTGATAGTACAAATGCTATTATGGAAAGTTTAGGTTTTTCATACAAAGTAACAGCTGCACAAGCTGCAAGTGTTTCAAACAGTATGAATAAGATTGTAATGCCTGGCATGAAGTCTGTTCAAGATGCTGCTGTTGCTAAAAATATTCAGGATCCAAACGGACCGTTTGCAGACCTGTTTGTTTAAATAAGAAAGAGAACTTATAAATAGAAATTTACTCACACATTTTAGACCGGTTTTAGACCGGTCTTTTGTTATACGAAATTTTAGTGAAATATTTGAACTGTTCATAATTTTTATAACTTTTGTCATATAAAAATATGAAATATTTTACAAAATATTTCCCGAAAACATTTGTTGATGTTACAATTTTAGTATGGCTGGAACGTGGGATGAATTAGTACAACAAATAAAAGAACGCTTGGATATAGTTGATATTATCTCGGAACAAGTTGTTTTGAAAAAGCGTGGGAATAATTATTGGGGATTATGTCCTTTTCACAAAGATAAGAATCCGTCATTTTGTGTAACTCCACATTTGGGTATATACAAATGTTTTAGTTGTGGAGAGGCCGGTGATGCTTTGAAATTTATAATGAAGACCCGCAATATTGAATTTAAAGATTTAATTATTGAGCTGGCTGAAAGATTTGGTCTTGAAGTTCCTGTATCTCACAGAAAAGGTGATGGTTCGATTAAGGAAATAAAAGACCAAATGCTCGCTGCATCCATGGTTGCAGCAGAGTTTTATCACGATTTGCTCTTGAGACAGAAGGATGCTAATGCGGAAATTGCTTTGGATTATTTGACGAAACGTGGTATCGGTACCGATATAATAAAAAAATTTCATCTTGGAATTGCGCCTAAATCTTATACAACTTTATATGATGAATTGAGAAAAGATTTTTCGAATGATATTTTGGAAAAAGCCGGTTTAATTTTGAAAAGTGAGAAAGGCGGTTACATTGATCGTTTTAGAAATAGAGTAATTATTCCTATTCAAAATGAAAATGGGGAATTTGTAGCTTTTGGCGCAAGAGCACTTGAAAAAGAGCAAAATCCTAAATATTTGAATTCATCAGACTCATTGATTTATAATAAAAGTCGTCTTTTGTATGGTTTGTATACTGCAAAAGATGCAATAAGAAAAGAAGATTCTGTTATTTTGATGGAAGGTTATTTTGATGTAATTTCTTCTCAAGCTCATGGCATCGAGAATTGTGTTGCTTCTTGCGGAACATCTTTAACTCCGGATCATGTAAAACTTCTATCCCGATATACAAAATCTAGAAGAATATATTTATCTTTTGATACGGATTCTGCAGGACAAAAAGCAACAGCACGCGGGGCTTCCGTTATTAGAGAAGTTTTCGCAGGACTTGGAAATATTAAGCAATTTGATGAGAGTTATGTTCCTTCTTCGGACGATAAATATGCATGTGAAATTCGTGTAATTGCTCCGCCTGAAGGCAAAGATCCTGATGAATTTGTTCGCTCTGTAGGTGCGGATGCATATAAAATGTATATGGAAAATGCTCCGTTATTCATTGATTTTCAATTGGAAAGTATTTTGAAAAATAAAGATAAATATACTACACCACAGGAGAAAGCACAGTTTATAGGATTGTTGATACCTGTTTTAACTGAAATTAAAAATAGAATTATCAGGGCAGAGTATATTGAAATGGTTGCTCAAACTCTTTCTATTGACAGCGAAGTTCTCAAGTCAGAAATTAAAGCATTTGAAAGAGCAAATTTACCTAAAGTGGAAAGAATTGTTAAGAATGTAACAAAAAATAATTCTGTTTTACAAAAAGCGCAAAAAAATTTATTGAGCGTTTTTTTAGTTCCTGACTGTCCTTTTACATTTACTCAAATAAACGAAATCATTGGAGATGTTACATTCGACGATGAAATATTAATAATTGTAAAATCTACAATTGACAAATTGATATGTACCGTAAATAATGTGAAAGAATTAATCGAACATTTATATACCGAATTTGTTGAAAATCCAGACGCTCAAGCTATTTTACCCGAGTTAATTTCAACATCAGAGGCATATATTGGTCTTAACGCTGAAGATTTTGAAAGTGTGATAAGAGAAACAATCGATAAAATTAATCGATGTAGACAGGTGAAAGAAATCGAACGCATAAAAAAGATGTACAAAGGGATTGATGATGACGATCCTGAAGCCCTTAAAATTCAAATACAACTAAGAGATAAAATAAAGAATAAAATACAAAAATCGGAGAAGAATTAGATGACAAAAAAAAGACAACCAGGCTCCTCAGTAGTTAGTGTAATGGAAGATGAAACACTTGATTTACAAGATATTAGCGAGGATTCAGTTTTAGATTCCGAGCATGATGATATTAATTATATGAATGTTGATATTTCAACTGATAATATTGAAGATATTGTTACCTCAAAAATTGGTGATAAGCTTGCTCCGGAAGATATCTATATGATGCATTCATCTGATGAACCGGATCCAAATGATTTAGAATTACCTAAAAATGTTGCAATAGACGATCCAGTAAGATTATATTTGCGCGAAATTGGTAGGATTAAATTATTATCTGCAAATGAAGAAATTGAATTAGCAAGAAAAATTTTGGAAGGCGGTACTCCTGGCGCTATTGCTAAGAGAAAATTAGTTCAAGCCAACTTACGTTTGGTTGTAAGTATAGCAAAGAAATATGTTGGTCGTGGAATGTTATTCTTGGATTTGATTCAAGAAGGTAATTTGGGTTTAATCAGAGCTGCAGAAAAATTTGATCATGAAAGAGGTTTCAAATTTTCAACTTATGCTACTTGGTGGATTAGACAAGCAATTACTCGTGCAATCGCTGATCAGGCAAGGACAATTAGAATCCCAGTTCACATGGTAGAAACAATTAACAAATTAAAAAAGGTTACAAGGAAATTAGCTCAAGATCTTTCTAGAAAACCTACTGAAGATGAATTAGCAGCTGAAATGAATGTTTCTATTTCCAAACTTCGTGAAATTATTAAAATAGCTCAAGAGCCTTTATCATTGGAAACTCCAATTGGTAAAGAAGAAGATTCACGTTTGGGTGATTTTATTGAGGATAAAGAAGCCGATGCTCCTGTTAAAATGGTTGCATCTGAATTATTAAAAGAAGATCTTGCTGAAGTTTTATGTACTCTGTCTCCTCGTGAACGTGATGTTTTAAGATTACGTTTTGGTATGGATGATGGCCGTCAAAGAACTCTGGAAGAAGTTGGGCAGTTGTTTGGTGTAACACGTGAACGTATCAGACAAATTGAAGCTAAGGCTTTAAGAAAATTACGCCATCCAAATCGTAAAAAACGTTTGGAAGAATATGTTGAATAAAAATATATAATAAAAAATGGTTCTTTAGATATAAGGAACCATTTTTTTTTGCTGTAAATCTTTCAAAATTTTGTAATACTTAATTGTTATTAAGTGCAAAAGTTTTAATTATTCTATTCAAAAACTATTGCCGCCTTATAGGCAGTATATGATAAATAACTAAAAGTGTTAAGATTGCTATTACTCCGTAAGTTTGGAATTTTATAATAACAAATGAAACAAGAGCTCCGATTATTACAAATAAAAGTGAATAAACTATTATGTTTTTTACTCCGCGAGTAATTTTTCGTTCACGTCTTAATTCTTGGGCCATAATTTCGATATTTGATTGTTCTTTGGCTTTTTCCTCTGTCTTTTCATCAATAATTTCATATTCTTTTAACTCTTCAACAGAATCTCTGTATGTTCTGTTTACAAACCTTTCAACAAGAGAAAGTACAACTTCTTGAGGAGCATCGTTTTTGACACAAGCATACATTACTTCCCACATTGCAAACCAGATTTTTTGCATAACTACTTTCCAGTATTTTGCAGGAATTCCGGAACGAAATAAGTCTATTTCTTTATGGAAAGACCATTCGGCCATTATTTGGATGTAAAAACATTGCTCTTCAAATTCCAGTCTGCCAAACTCGTCGTCTTCTTCCATGGATGAAGCAAGTGTTGTTGCTGATTTTCGTATATTACTTATCAAATAATCTTTTTGAAGAGTATTGACATCATCTGGTAATAATGGCGTTATTTTCTCAATAATTTCTTCTATAAAGTCTTTATATTTTTTGTCTATTGCTTTTTCATCCATTTTATTATTATAGGAAATAAGTCATTATAATTTGTCATATATATAGACTAAATATTTATTATTTTTCAACCTGCAATTTGACAATTTTATTTAAAAGAATTTGTTTGTCGTTTTTGACAAGGATAAATAAGCTCTTCTTTTAAAAGATATAAATTATTTTGCCTGTTGTTCTTGCTTTCTAAATTCTTCTGTTCCAGGGAAAGCGTTAGAGCCTGTTCTCCATTTAGTAATCATATATTGTAATTTTGGAATTATTGTTGAAAGGAATAATGCTGATGTTACAAATCCAGCACCCCAGTTAAGAGCATTCATTTTTAGATTTTTATTTGATGCGTTATAAAGTATTTTTTTAGTAATTTCTTTAGTATCTGTTTTCTTAGCGGTTTCAATAATTGAGTTGACATATTCAATTAGTTCTTTTTTCGCATTATCAAGATCATTTTGAGCAACAAATGCATATTTATCCATAAACTTATTGCCGAATTTATTTTTAAAGAATTCTTGTAAAAATTCCGGATTGTTAATATGTCCGCCATTGAGGATATCTTTTACTTGGCCTTCTGTAAGTATTGAACGACCTAGGACTTGAGGTTGAAGTTTTGACATCTTATCAGCTGTTTCTTCAAAAGTCTTAATTTCAGATTCAGGAACAATTGTTTTTAATTCTTCCTTAAATGTATCAAGGTTAATGATTCGGATATTTTTGCCTTCAAGTTTAGCTTTTATGTTATCCGGAATGTCATTATTTTTACCGAGAAATTCTTTCGAAAATTCTTCAACATTGACTTTATCTGCTCCTTTGTATTTTAGATATTCTTCCATATATTTAGTTGCAAATTCTGCAGATACAGGATCTAATCTTGAAGGATTGCCGTTTTGTTCCAGTTTATTTAACCAATTATTTAAATTATTCATGTTAAACATATAGAAATATATTGAACCAAGATCTCTAAATAAAATTTCTACTCTTTCATCATTATTTCTTGCTGAATATGCTCTACCCGATGCTGTTCCGGCATCTACTGCAAGCAATTTATAATTTCTGTCGTTTTCAAATTTATTAGCGATGGACAGTAAATTAATACCAAATGAAATATCTTTTTTATTTTTATTATCGTTGTCTATATCTTTTGTCTTGTAAAAATTATCAAAAGAAGGATGCTTTGTAAATTCATATTGTTGAATAGTGTTCTTTTGTTTTTGTTCCGGTTTTTGTTTGTGGTAGGAACGTGTAATTCCCTGATTTATTTTTGGTAAAATAAATCCGATAAATGCGTTTGCTATTAGAACACTGGAAATAACTTTGATAAATTTAAATCTTGCCATTGTTTTTTCCAGAATTTTTGCTCCATTTTTTGTCTTTTCTAAAGCAAGGTAATTTCCTAGTGGATTACGGACTGAATCACTTGCAATGTCAACACTTTTGTTAGGAAGTTTAAGTATTTTTTGACCTAATTTTTCAAACAGCCAGTTTAAAGCAGTAACGCCTCCTAGCCAAAATACTGCTCCTGAAAATTCTTCAGTGATTCTCTCTCTTGCTTCGTCAAATCCGCCTCTTTGATAAGCTTGATAGGTTCTTCCTCCTTCAACAAAAGCTTCTAAAGCAATTACCGGTAGAAAGCCGTCGCTTGCCACCTGCTTGATTAAGTTTCTTGTCATAACTTTATGAGTATTTGCTACGGGAATTCTTATTGACATGATTAAAAACTTTCATTTAACAACTTTTTAAATGTCGCTCAACATATTTTTTTGCTTTTAGATTTTGCTTTTTTAATATTTTGTAACATAATTAGTATTTAAACTACACTTATTATTTTATTATGTTACAAATATTTAAGTGTTATAATATTTGTGGCAATAAATTTTTTGTTTGGTTTTTGCTATTGTATAAGTGAAGGCAGCTATTATGATAAATAAGATTATTGCAAATAATATAAATAATTCTAATAGTTATAATTATTCTTCTAATAATAATAAAACACCAAGTTTTACAGGACATAGCCATGGGGCAAATTCAAATTTGTCTAAAAAACAAAAAGCCATAGTTTTAGCTTCTGCAGCAGCAGGTATGGTCCCGGTTTTGGCAGTTTTAGCTAAAATGAAAGGATTTTCTTTAAACCCTGTTAAAATTTTAAAAACTCCGGTAAAAGATTGGGCTATTTTTAAATACTCTCCAAAAGAAAAATCTATCGAATTTGAGGAACCGCAAATAATAGCAGTTGCCGCAGGTTCTGTTGCAGGCGGTTTTATTGGAGGAACAATTGTTGATGATAAATCCAATAGGAAGGCTAAGCAACGTGAAATATTGAGCCAGATTTTGGGTAATGTACTTGTCCCTGTCGGATGTGTTGGATTTGGTTCCAGACAATATGAAAAGTATGCAAATAGAATTGAGCATGCTATGCCGCAAATAAATAAAACCGGTTCTGTTGTGAAATTTATCAATAAATGTTTAAAACATATTCCAAATATTGTTGCAACAGTAAGCTTTTTGGGTATTGGAATTTACCTCGGTAATAAGGTTTCAAATTTTATTAATGAAAAACTTTATCATCAAAAAGTTGAAAGGGATATTAAAGCAAGTGATTTTGCTCCGCATGTAGATGATTTATGTCTGGCAACTTCAATGATGAACAAAGAATCTGAATTTGGTTCAAAACTTGCCAGAATTATTCCGTTGGCTCTTTTGGTACCAGGATATCAGACCGGTATTGCACAAGAAAAGTAAACTTACGGATGAGTGTTAGTAATATACTTCCTGTAATAAATTGCTTAGATTTCTCCCAGACTATCAATTTTGAATGCACAACCAATTTCTTCCTGTGCTAAAACTGTTATATTATTTATATAAAGAGATAGCAGAGTGAAAAATATTTGTCTGTATTCCATTGGTACAATTAATTTTGGAGAATAAATATTTAATTTTTTTGCTTTTCTAATAATTTTGTTGGCTAATTTTTCTGCTAATACACCATCTATTTTTATCAGAGAGTCTTCGCTTTCATCACAATTTAAAACTATATCAGAATATGTTTTTTCTGATATTTCAAAAGCACTGATAGTCTCATCATCATCATTTGTATAAGTTTTACAGATTTGTCTGGAAAGTGATAATCTGATTTTATTTAAGATATCAGCCTTGCTGCCTTCATCAGCGAAGTCGTTAATTTTTTCAAAGATATAAGTTATATTTTTGATAGAAACTTTTTCTTTAATTAAGCTGGTCATAAGGTATTTTAAATCAGAATAAGTAAGTATATCCGGAATAATATTTTCAACCAGAAATTCATTTTCTTTTTCAACTACTTCAAGATATTTGTCAATATCTTCATAATCTAGAAGGTCATCTACATATTTAACTGCAACATATTCCAAGGCTTTTGCAATATATTCTGCCGGAGATATACCTTGCTGCCAGAAGTCTTTGGTTTTATCTTTTTCTACCCAAATTACTTTTCTTCCTGTAATTTCATCAATAGCATTAATTGAATTTTTAATTTTATGTTCTGTATGTAATTCATCTGCGTAGAACATTAAATATTTTGGGCAGACACCTGCTTTAAATACTTCCATTCCGCGTATTCTTATGCTAAACTCACATGGATTTAGGTTTTCATCGTCTTTAAAAACAACTTTAGGAATCACATAGCCAATTTGTTCAGTTAATTTGAGTCTTGATTTTACGGTTTGAGCTATCAGTTCTTCTCCTTCATAGGCTCTATCAGAATCTACAAATCCGAGTAATTCTTCGCTTAAATAAATAGTTAGCTTTTCTTCATGTAGTTTTGAATACATTAAATCAGGAGAAGTAGCTTTATTTAGTTGAGCTTTCAAATCTTCAAGTTCTTTTAGACCATCAGAAATTTTATCATTTAATTTTTTTCTTGAAACTGAAGCTGGAGTTTCACCTTCTAATTCAGCTTTAATTTTGTTGATTCTTTCTTTTTGATGTCTTATTTTTGATTGAATTTCAAGGCAATTTTCATATTCGGTGAGTTTAGGAGAAAGCATTTTTTCCATTTGACTTTTAAAGTCTGAGATATTTACAATATCTCCATCAGAATTATTATCAGATTTAGCTTCTCTCATAAATATGCAATTGAGTTGTGAGCCGGAATCTTCATCTCCTACATCATGCATACTGTATAATTCCCAGCCATTCATTGACATTTCATTGAGCAAATTTTGCAATTCTTGCGCATTGTCTGCTTGGCAGGTTTTGATAACATATTCCATTCTATTTTTTCCGAACATAAGTTTATCCTTTTAGTATTTTTATAGCATTTATTGCGGTTTTTATTGCCATTTCAGTATCATGAACAACAGGATTTTCCAAATTTTCTTTTTCTCTTTCTTGATTGGCTACTGTTAGAAATACTGAGCCTATTTTGACCCCTAAGTAACTTGCAACAACAAATAAAGCTGCAGATTCCATTTCAGATGCCAGACAGCCTAATTTTTTCCAGGCTTCCCATTTGTTTTGCAGTTCATAATGAACAGGCATTTTTTCAGGGTTGTGTTGTCCATAGAAAGAATCCTTACACTGTACAACACCTGTGTGGTATGTGTAGCCTAGTTCTGATGCTGATTTTACAAGTGCATTAACAATTTCTAAATTTGCTACAGCAGGAAATTCAATCGGGGCATACTCTTTACTGGTTCCTTCCATTCGGATTGCGGCTGTTGCAATAACAATATCGCCGCCTTTTACATCGATAGCCATTCCACCGCAAGTTCCAACTCTTATAAAAGTAGTTGCTCCTATTTTTGTTAATTCTTCTAATGCTATAGCCGCAGAAGGTCCCCCTATTCCTGTTGATGTAACACTTACTTTTTCTCCATCAATATATCCTGTATATGTAACGAATTCTCTGTTATCTCCAACAAGTTGAGGATTGTCAAAATACTGTGCAATTTTTTCACATCGTTTAGGATCCCCAGGTAAAATTACATATTTACCTACATCTCCTTTTTTTAATCCGATATGATACTGTTTTCCATCTTGTGAGTAATTCATATTGCCTCTTTTAATAAATTTATAGGGAAATAAGTAGAGATTTATATAGAAAGTTTAAATCACTTACTTCCCTATGACTTTATCATTTATTATTGTCCTTTTAGTTTTTGGATAACTAAATCCGTTACATCAACACCACCAACAAAGATTACCTGATCAGACAAAATTGCATCAAGTTTTTGTGATACCATAATCGCTTTTGCAGCTGTTTGAATTTGAGTTAGAATTTGTGTTTCTTTGTCATGTCTCAATTTCATTAATGCATCTTGTTTTGCATTAAATTCACTGGCTGTTTGTGATTCAAAGTTTTGTTTTTTCAATGGTGTATCTAAAGATTTGTATTGTTTTTCTTTTTCAAGCATATATTGTTGCAATTCTAAACCTTTAGCATCAATTTCTTTTACGGCCTGTTGTGCAGCCGGATAATTATCTAGAATTTTTTGATAATTTAAATAACCGATTTCAGCATTAGCACTGTTGCCAACAGAAATTGTCAGTCCTGCCGCTAATAATAGAGCCATCAATTTTAATTTTTTCATAAATCCTCCTATTTTATATCTTAATCTTAGTATAATAAATCCCCTACACCAAATGTAAAGTAACCATTTCTGGAACCATTGTCCCCAGGGTTTGTAAGTGGAATACCGTAGTCGATAGACAAAGGTCCCATTCCAGGAATAAAGACTTTTAACCCAATACCTGCGGATACAGCGTAAGTAGGTCTGTCGTATATTGTATTTGAAACTGTTCCGTCAAATACTTTACCTGCATCAGCCCAGATAGTAAATCTCAAGTTGTTCAGGAATGCAATTCTTGTTCTATCCAAAAATGGTATTGGAGTTGCGAATTCTGCTGAACCCATGATAAATGCATTACCGGTACCGACTCCACTCATTTTAAACCCTCTTACAGTATAAGGTCCTCCTAAACGGTATGCCATAACTTCAGGTATATCTCCATGAATTGCGCCTCCACCTTTAACTGTGAAAGATAAAGATGATTTCTTGGCGATTGGTATATATTGTTTAATCATACCTGTTAATTTACCGTTTGTTTTGTCAAACCCATTTAATCCCAGATTTTCATCAAATCTTAAGCTAGCCATTGTACCATGTCTTGTTACTGTTGCAGAATCTCTTGTATCATAGAGCAATGCAGGGCTTAATGACAAGAATAGACCACCTTCTAACTGTTTTGCACGTTCTGAAATAGGAATATTATATCTGTTATATAGTGCAGAAATTCCATTAAAATCACCTTCAGACACGTCAATATTTTCAGCCCCTAAACTGAAGGTTGCGGTTGCATGTCTATTTTTCTTCAATTTATGAGCAATTGTCATTTCTCCACCGTATCTTCTTTCAACTGCAAGTGGAACTTGGTATGAACCAAAGTCTCTAAAGAAAATTCTTGTGTTTAACGAAGTATCAGCATTATAAAAATATGGTTTGAAATAACTCAGTTCTGCTTGAATATTCATGTGATCTTTAACTGAAGAGTCATTGAGAATTACACCGGTTCCGACTAAACCTGTTAATGAAAGTCTTTCACATCTTCCCCGGAAATTATTTTCTGAAATGCCCATAGATCCGAAAAGACCGGTAACAGTATCCAAACCTCCACCAACAGAAACACTAGCGGTTCGTTGTTCTTGTATTTTTATTGTTATGTCATACGCATCAGGAATATCTTCACTCGGTTCTATTTCTCTTGTTACATCTTTGAATGCTTGTGTGGCGTATAGTCTTACTAAATCTTCTTTTATCAGGTTTTCATTATATATCATTCCTGGTTCTGTCAAGATATTACGCGCAATAATATAATCTTTGGTTTTTTCATTCCCTTCAATCATAATTTTGTCAATAATACCTTCTTTGATGCTGACGTTAATTGTGCCGTCAGGATCATCTGTTACAGAATCCACTCTTGCAAGAATATAACCCTTAGAATTGTATAATTCTTGTATTTGGGAGATAGCTTGGTTAATTTGACCAATATTTTGAGGTTTACCTTTCATACCGCTGAAAGTTGCAAGAATATCTTCAGTTGGTACTACAGTATTTCCTTCGATAGTGAAGTCTTTTACCGGAATATTTTCTTCTACTACAATTTTGATGGTAACCGTTCCATCACCGTTAACAGATGGAATAGCTTTCATTTTTTCAGTAAAATACCCTGTTTCATAAATAGCTTTTAAATCAGTCTGCATCAGCTCTTTTGAGTATTCACTACCCTGCTTCATTTGCATCTTATCCATCAGCTCTTGTTGAGATATAGAATTTAACCCATAAAATTCTATATCTTTAATTGTTCTTTTTTCTTTGTCAATAGTGCTGCCTGATGCACTTTTTGAGGATAAATCCGTGGGGTATTTGCCTTGAGAATAGTCAGAAGTTTTGGAGTCTGTGTAGTTTGTATATTTGTCGAAAACAGTGTTAGCATAGTCGTTGTTATATTGTACGGCATCGTCGGTTAATCCCATCCCCCCCCATACATCATCAACAGCTAAACTTACGGTTTGTGATAATAAGACCAAGATTATTGCTGATAAAAATTTTTTTGTTATCTTGAAATTCAAAAAATTATTCCTTACAAACTCTCACTATTCTCCAATAAAATTGTAGCATAAATTATTTAAAAAGTACAAAAATTTTACAACTATTTACCAATTGAAAGTTTATAAATTTTGTTTTTATTAATTCCATATAATTCAGCCAAAATAACAGCGATATCTTTAGCGCTGAAACCTTTGTTTTGTAAGAGTTTTATTTTATTTTTTAAATCTGTTTCTTCAGGATTTTTGTTGTTTCGAAAAATCATTACAACAAATTCGCCTTTTGAAATATTTTTTTCAAAATGTTTTATTATATTTTCAACGCTATCAACTATAATTTCTTCGAAAATTTTAGTTAATTCTCTTCCAATCGCAATTTTTGATGCAGGTCTTATTTTTTGAATAATTTTTAGAGTATTTAAAATTCTGTTCGGAGATTCATAAAATACTATGTCTTTATTTTCATAATTTTGTATAATATCTTCAATTTGCAATTGTGTTTTAGGCATAAATCCCAGAAAGGAGAATTGTTCATCTTCTCTTGAAATTTGTGAAAGAAAAGTTGCGATTGCATTTGCTCCAGGCAAAGCTGTTATACTAAATCCTTTTTCCCTCAGTTCTTTGACAATTATTGAGCCTGGATCGCATATTAAAGGGGTTCCGGCATCGGATACCAATGCTATTTTTTCTCCATTTTTGAGTATTTCTATGATTTTTGATATGCGTTCTTTTTCATTGTATTTGTGGTATGAAATACATTTTGTTTTTATATTAAAATGATTCAATAATTTTTGGGTTACTCGGCTGTCTTCGCAGGCAATGTAATCTACATTATTTAAAATGTCAATTGCTCTTAATGTAATATCGTTAAGGTTTCCGATAGGTGTTGGTACAATATAAAAATCATATTCTTTCATAAATTGATTGTAACATAAATGAAATTTATTTGATTCTAAAACCTTCAAAGGCCGGACTAAATTTTACGAAGTTATTGTTATCAGCAGATATATTCTGTTGCTGATTTTTTACCTGATGGTCATATCTGTATTTTGTCCAGATTCTTGAAACTGCGCTTAATACAAATCCCATTGTTACAAGACTAAATAAGTATGGTACTCCGGTAATTATTGCCTTTTGTTTTATAAGTTTTGCAAGTTCTTGTTCTTTTGATGTATTGTTTAATTTTGCAAGTTTTTGTGCAATTTCAGGTAGGTCTTTGCGGGTTGGAATGTTTTCTATATTTCCATCTTTTCCTTTTTTGATTAGTTCAGGGAATTTGCCTTTTTTGGCCAGAATTTTTTTGAATCCTGCGTCAAGTAATGATGAGCCGAAGATTGTATAAAGAACTACAAGAGGAACTCTTGTCCATACTTCATAAAAGTCTAACTTTCCTCTATCTTTTGCGGCCGCAGAATAACCAAAAAGTCCTGTTATGCAAGTAAGTGCTAATTGTCCTTTACTCAAGGCAAATTTTCCTTTATCTTCAAAATCCAGTTTTAAATATTCTGCTAAAAATTTATCAGTTTTGTCTGATTTAATATTTAATTTGTGAAGGAGTTTTGAAATATAAATTCCAGGTTCAAGTAGAAATTCTGACAATTTTACTGCAGTTTTTGATTTATATCCGTTAGTGGCTAATAATACTCCTGCTCCTATTCCGGAACCAATTAATGCCCCTGTTTTCAATAAAACTTGTTTAGAATGAGTTTCTACTTTTTTTTGTTGTTGTTCATCTTCTTTTTTATTTTTATTCAGGTTTGCAACATTATTAAAATCACTTATTTTAAATACTTTTAATGTAAATAAATTTTTAGCAAATCCAAGAGCATATTCAAGGGCCGGTACTGCAATACAAGCTAGTATGACTCCTGCTTTGGTCGTTATTAGTCTATTTTTTGTTTCTTTATCAAAATCTGATTTTTTAATGTTATCTAAACTTTTGGATAAATTTTGTGGAATTAAACTTTTATATTTTTTAGGTTGTATTGCTTTAAAAATTCCATTTCTATATAAATGTTCTCCAAAAAATGGTGCGGCAAAGTAAAAAATACCTGACTCAAGAAATTCCAAAAATGTAAATTCACTAAAATCAACAAAACTTCTTGACAAAACAGCTTTTGGAAGCCAGTTTGTAAGTGTTCCTTGAATGAATCTTGTTGATGATAAATTTTCTTGTGATTTAATAAATCCGTCAAGAAATTTTGTTCCCTTGCTGAAGTTTGCTCCTTTAAATGAGATGTTATTATTTATTTTAATTCTATTGTGGGTGTTTTGGGTAATGTCTGGTTGAATTGTAGCTATCATTGTATTTTGTGTCTCCTTAAAATATTCCAAAAATTTTAGATTAAAAAAGCCACCTTTTTCAGGTGGCTTAAACTTGTTTGCTTATCAAAAACTAACGCATTCGAATCACATAACAATGACCACCTGATATCAGGCTTTGCATCATCATATTCATCATCATTGTTGCGTTAAGTTGCATAGAATCCTTTTCCTTTTGAAATTTATAATATTATAACAAAATTTTAATGTCAATACTTAAATAGATTGTGCTAATAAATACGATAATTATTCTAATATAAACACTCATCTTTTTACACGAAGATGAGTGTTTTAGTGGTTATAAATTTAATATATATTTTAACCTTCAATAAGCATACTTGCACCGATTACTCCGGCAGAATTTCCTAGTTGAGCTGGAACTATTTCAACAGCTTCGCCTGCAACAACCATTGCCCGTTCTTTTACTGTTCTTCTGATTGGTTCAAGCAGTAATTCTCCTGCTTCTGCAACACCGCCGCCGATGATAACTTTTTCAGGATTAAGCAGGTTGATAACACTTGTTAATCCTATTCCTATGTATTCTCCTACAATTTCGAAAATTCTTTTTGCTACGGGATCTCCTTCTTCTGCTGCTTTTGCTACCATATAAGGGGTGATTTCGCCGCCTTCTGCCGCAGCCATTTCTCTAAATTTTGTTGATTTTCCGCCTTTGATATAGTCTTGCGCCATTGCAACAATAGATGGTCCTGATGCAAATGCTTCCAAACAGCCGGTATCTCCGCAGCCGCAGATAGGGCCATTAGTCATTTGAAGTTTTATATGACCGATTTCGCCTGCAGCATTTGAAGCTCCGCGAACCACTTTACCGTTTATTACAAGTCCTGAGCCTATACCTGTTCCTACGGTGATACAAACAAAGTTTTCACACCCTTTACCTGCACCGAATTTTAATTCTCCCAGAGCAGCACATCTTACATCATTGTCGATTCTTGTTGGAATATGAAATTCTTCTTCAATCATTTGTGCTATAGGTACATTTACCCAGCCCGGAATATTTGGAGCAAGTTTTACGACACCGGTTTTGCAATCTACCTGACCAGGAAAGTCAAAACCTATACCTTCAATATTTTTTTCTGTTGTATTAGTTTCTTTCATCAGGTCTCTTATTGCTTGTTTTATATTGTTAACAGTATATTCGTAGCCCATTTTTGCGTAGGTAGGAACGCTGTTTGAATATATAATCTTACCTTTTTCATCAACTAAAGCGATTTTGACATTTGTTCCGCCGACATCTATCCCGATTCTTTTTGCCATATTTTTCTCCTTTTAATGTTATATGTCGTCTTTTATTATATAAATTCTTTTTTAATCATACCTTAAATTTTTCATTTTAAAAATTGTAAATATTTGTTACAAATAGGATGTCTTATTTTAAAGTTTTAAGTTTAAAAGACCGTAATACTACATGAAAACATCTACAAAGTTACGAAATAAGAGTTATTGAAAGGAAAACAATGGGATTATCAACGGCACAAGCTAGATTATTAACCATAACAGCCAGAAAATCTGACTGTGAATTCCTTTCTATGAGTTTGTCTCATCAAAAAATAGCATTATCTCGTGATATGGAAAGGATTTCAACTGAATATCAAAGTTCTTTAGATGCAACTAAACTTGTTTATGATTACTACGGTTCAGGAACAAGTGAAATGGATTTATCTTATGGATTGTTAATGACTCCTTCTGTTTATAATGACTATTATCCTAAGTTAGTTACAGATTCTAAAAACAGAGTTGTATTAAATTCATCTTATGCAGCAGCAGCAAGAGCTGCAGGAATACCTGCAGAGGGACTTTCAGGAACTCCTTCTTCTGATGTTCGTAATGCATTTATTGAAGCTCTGGCCGGAGAAAACATCATTACTCCTGCTAAAGCAGCTACAATGGAGAGTGTTACTTATGGCAATACTCTTGGGGTTGGCAGTACTGTTTCTGCTACTACCGGTACAACTTCAATAACCTATGATCAATTGTTCGAATTATTAGAAGCTCAAACTGTTGACACTGCAACTTATGGTGTAACCCTTGGTGAAGGTGGTGTTCTTAATGCTAGTCAAGATGGTTATGAAGACTGGGAACAATTAAGGGTACATAGTGATAGCGGGGTGGAGAAAACTTCTACAGGTGATACTCCTTCCGGTAAAAGTTTAACCTTGGCAGATTTGTTATCCGGTGATGCTGAATATAACATTTCTCTTCATACAAGAAAAGGGGAAAAAATTCCACTTTTTGCAGCTAAATATTTACAAGAGAAAATAATTGGTACAAGTGAAAACGACCAAGGATCAATATTAAATTGGATAACGGATCAATTTTCAGCAGTTCTTGGTGGAACAGCTGCTAATGATTTAGCTTTACAATATGCTTATAATCAGGTTTATGATTTATTTTATCCTAGTGATAAATTAACTGAAGCTTATAATAAAGATAATCGTTACCAAAATGTTTCACAAGATAAAGGCGACTTGAAAGAGTGGTGTAACTCAAGACAAGGCTCTGATATCAAAGAAGCACTTGATGAAATTGGTGTTGGTACCAAGATTGAGAAAACTGATGATTATAAAGAATCTGTTGATGAAAAAGCTATAAATACAATTGGTTTTACTTATACATACGACTACGACCACGCAGGTTTACATGCTGACCGTAAGGACAAATCTCAAGTCAGTGTTAACTTGAATAATATTGCAGAAGTATTTTTGACTGCATTTGTTGAATATCAAAAAGATTTCAACTGTGCATATAACTATAACAAGGGTCAAGATACAAGTAATTTATATGATCCGGATAATGATGATTTTACATTCACTATTCCAGCTGACTCTTCTGTAGATACAGGTGATGAATGCTTAGAATCAAGTTTTTATGATACATTATTTAACCGAATTTGTCTTGATGGTTGGGTTGAAAATCCTCAGATAGAAGATCAAAACTATATGCAGGAAATGTTGAAGAGCGGAAAAGTTTATATTTCTTCTATAAGTGATGACGGATATTATTATCAAGGTAATTACTCAACAGATAAATATATCTCAGAAGTTACCGATGATGAGGCCGTTGCTAGAGCTGAGGCAAAATATAATACAGAAAAAACTAAGATTCAAAACAAAGAAGATACAATTGATTTGAAAATGAAAAATCTTGATACTGAAATATCTTCTCTCACAACAGAGTATGATACAACAAAATCAATTATTTCAAAATCTATTGAAAAATCGTTTAAGCGTTATGATGCTTAACATTCATTAGTTTTACAATTAATCAATATTTTATCTTACTTTATTTTCAGTCCCTTCACGAAGTCTTTTTATATTTTCTCTATGAAGGTATATAACATAAATTGCAGCAACAAGTGCATAGAGAATATATGCTATTGGTGCATTTAAAAACCACATAATAGCTGGCGAAAGAGCTAATGCTATAATTGAACCTAAAGATACATATCTGGAAATCCAGGTTATAATTCCCCAAACGATTGCAATAATAAGACCTGCTTGCCAGTTTAGAGCCATTAGTGTTCCTACTCCTGAAGCAACTGATTTGCCTCCTGTAAAATTAAGAAATACAGATTTGCTGTGGCCTAATATAACGCAAACCGCAGAAATTACTGGTAATAAACCAATATCACGTAATGCAGGCATGTAATATGCAGTGAGAGCAACAGGAAGCGCACCTTTTAAAGCATCTAATAGCATTACTGTAAAGAACCATTTTTTACCCATTACACGTTTTACATTTGTAGCACCGGTTGAACCTGAACCTATTGTCCTGATATCTTGACCTGTAAACAGTTTAACAATGATATATCCTGTTGGAATTGAACCTATTAAATATGAGGCAGCAATTACAAGCGCCAATTCTCTCAATATTTCACTATAATCCATTGTGGTTTCTCCCTAAACTTCTGCTATGAAAAAATTATACCATGGTAAAAATTTAGTTTGCAAATAGATAAAGCTGTTTAGAACACTTTAGATGTTAACTTGGTTTGTAAATAAAAAAAATCCTGCAAAAATTTGCAGGATAGAATTCTACACTAACTATACTAACCTATTAATAAATTTCACATTTCTCTTCGTTGAGGAATCATAAATCTATTCTTCTTTACCTTGAGGTCTGCCGTATTGGCTTCCCATTTTTTCTGCAATTTTAGCTATTATATTGTCATAGTTTTGAGCAATGTCATTACTTATATAAAGCCAACTTCCCATTTCTTTATCAATTTTTGCAAAGTCTTCGCGGCATTCATCATAGATGCCAAGTTCTTCAGCTTTATCGCGTAATGCTCTTGCAATTAGTTTACCGTATTTTTCTTTCTGTCCTGAATCAGCATCCCACATAAAGGCTTCAATAAAGGATTCTCCTTCTTCGCCTGAGTGGTATTTATTCCAGGCTAATACTAAATCCATTACATTGTCTTTGTTTACGAGATTTAAAACTTCTTCCATTTCTTCATCTTTAGTTCCAACGCAATATGTTGCATCATAGAATTGGTCAACTGCTATTTTTACATCTTCACCAAATTCATCAACTGTTCCTTGAGTTTCTTCAGTGGTATCTGTAGTAGTAGTTGTTTCAGTAGTTTCAGTAGTTTCTGTAGTTCCTGTTGTACTTGTTGTAGATGTCGTAGATGTTGTGCTTGTTGTAGATGTAGATGTGTTTGTTGAACCATTTACTAAGCTAATAGCTTCTCTGACAAGTTTTGATACTTCAGCTTCAATGTCGCTTACTTTTTGATAAGCTGTTTGTGGATCAAGATTGGTTGAATTTTTGATTTCCATAAGTTTATCTTCTTGGACTTTTAATTTATCTAAAATTTCTTGAATTTTATTTCTGTCTTCTTCTGTAGTGCCTTCTGCTTGCATTTTAGCTTGAAGTCTTTGTTTAGTTGTTGCAATATTATTTATACAAAGATTAAGATTTTGGCTTGTTAATTGATTTAAAGCCGGTGTTAAAAGTGCTTGAGCTTGTTCTACTACAGCTTGTTGATTAATTTGCGGTGTCGGCATTATAGGATTGTTGGTGAAACCTACTGTTCCCCAAGTTGCTTGTGCTGCCGGGTTGAATGATAACCCAAGATTATAGCCAGTATAAGGTGGTATTGTTGAAATTTGTATATCTCCACCGTAATTTGTATACATCATTGGTAAACAACCCCAATATGGAATATTTGCAAGAGACAAATTAGTGATTGCCATAATCTTTTCCCCGTTTCTTTATTTTTGTTCCCCGTATTTATATAAACAATTTTTGTTTAGCAAAATTGCATGGCTGACTTGATTTTTTATCTTTTAATATAACTAAAACCCCATAAGTTATTGGGATTTAGGGTAAATTTTGTTTCTTAACATTTTGTAATATTTCACTAAAAGTAATAAACACTAAAGTTATAAAATTTATTCTACGGGTTTAAGCTTTGGATGTTTTTCTTTTTTTGGTTGTCAAAACTGTATTTTTTCTAAGCAAATATTTTGCTACTTCCAGTGCATTATCTATTGATAAGTCTTTGACTTTATTAAACAGAGGTTCATTTTTGTAAATATCCACCATTTCGTAGCCCTTTGCGGTTAATCTATAGCCTACATCCAGAATACTGTATTCTCCACCGACGCCATAGACAAATCCGAAAGGATATTTTGAAGGGAATGATTCTAATAGTTTATTATCAGCAAGCAAAAGAATGTGTCCCATAAATTTTCTTTCCTGTTCTTTGGTTTTGATGTTGAGTTTTGTCATTAATTTATGGGAACTCATAACGTAATCTGTTTCATCTTCAATTATTAATAGTATATTTTTTACAAATTCGGAATCATATTTCATATTTTGCTACTTTCTTGTTCGGGTATATTTTGCATGCAATATAGCATTTTAAATTTTGCATTGCAAGGAAATTTATTTAGATTTGTTCGCAATTTTTTTTGCCAGAGGGGTTTTTGTTAATATATAAGCTGCAGCTCCTACAATGGCAATACAGGCTGTTATATAGCAGGCAAGTTTAGTTTTGGATAATTTTTTTGCTCCTTCTTTAATTGTGTCTGATGTAGCCGGAGAATCTGTATGATTTAGATGCGCCCAGTGTTTTTTGAAGAATAATTCATCTGCGTTATCATAAAAAATCTTATTGATAATGCTCTCGGACTCATCTCCAAATTTATTTTCAATTGCAGATTTTATTCTTCCTATGGTGTTTTCATAGGATTGTTTTGCAGATATTTGTCTTCCGTTTTTGTCATGAACAAGCCTTTCACCATAACAGCCTAGTGGAGCATCTGTTCCGAATAAAATTCTGTCCAAGCAATTTTTTCTTTTTAATTTTTCTATAAGATTTAAGATACTTTCCGGATATCGACTTTGTTCACCATTTACAAAATCCATCCATGATATTTCTGCATATAATTTTGCGTCATTATTTTCAATTGATTGCATAAGTATATTTATTGCTTTATTGTGTGCAACTGCTCCTCCCGCTCCGGTGTGTCCTAAAATTACAGGAACATCAGGATGTCTTTTGGCTAATTTATATATATATTCAGGGTCAGACCAGTTTAATTCTTTTAAAGGTTCTGCTAAGTCATAGTTAATTGAGACCTGAGAATGAAATAATACAGGAAGTTTTTTTTCTGCTGCAAGATTCAAGTAATCATCATAAAGTTTTGAATCAGCATTAAGCATAAGTCCTTGTGGATGAAATTTTAATCCTGCAATTATTCCTTCATTTTCTTTTATCAATTTTCTTATATTATCTGCTTTCCCTTTTGTTTTTGTAGGTTGACAAACTGCCATAACCTCGTAAATAGGATTTTCTTTATGTTTGTTAATCATATCAATGTTGGCTTGAATTTCATCTTTTTCAAAGATTAGTTCTTCAGGTTTCAAGTTAAATCTATTTCGTCCTGATGCTTCTACTTCTTTTTGTTGTTTTTCAGCCCAGGATAAACCATCTATACTTGAAACTAATACTTTTTTTACATTGTCGGTTTGAATTTTACCGTTGATATTGATAGTTAAAGGTTGTTTTATAAACTCATCAAGTGTATTGGATGGGAAAGGAGCATTATTCCATTTGCTTTCTTTAACTCCGCTATGACCGTGAGAATCTATAATATTAGCACCAAAATAAGGCGTTTGTTTTATTGCATAGTTACTCTGAATTCTCATAACAGCCTCCTAAAAACACTTAATTCCTAACATGATAAATTAATACACTAACAAAATTTTTTATCACTGTTTTAAAATTTTTATAAACAAAATTTTACAAATAACACATTTGTTTTTTATAAAAGTTCAACTTAAAGTTAAATATATGTGTTATAATAGGCGTTTGATGCAGACTTACTTTTTTATTTCATTGTACATTTTATTGGCAATGATATCCATTCTTTCCAAAAAATCATAAACATCGGATATAAGGATATTTTTATCTTTTTCGATAGATAGTAATAAAAATTTGGTCATGTTTTTTAATTGTTCGCTGTATTCGCAAATGTTATTTGTACTCATCCGGTAATCCTTTACTACGCTCGTTTATTAAGAATATGTATTCTAAAATATATAAAATACACTTACCTCTATTCAATATTAATAATTTTAGAGCGTAAAACAACTAAGTAAAGATAAATATAAGAAATATTAAGAGCGTTATAAATCATTATTAAATGAAATTTAATCTTATATACTATACAAAAGAGGTAATATGATTAATTTTAAACAAGCATTCGGCAAGAACTTAAAACAAATCAGAAAATCCAAAAATATAACTCAAGAAACTCTGGCAGAGATGATAGGGATACATCCAAGACAGGTGTCTAAGATAGAAACGGGGGAGCATTTTCCAAATAGTACCACTCTTGAAAATATTTGTGTCTCTTTATCTATTTCTCCGCGTGATTTGTTTAATTTTGATTTGCATGAGATCGTTACAGAAACCGGTACAGGTGATAAATATACATACAAAGCTGTAATAGAAGGTAATGTTGTTTATTTGGACAATAAAAATTTTAGAAAACAAAAAATTGAAAAAATTAATTCTGCAAATGATATTGATTCAAAAATGGTTAATCTTGCAAAAAAGACCCAGCGTCCAATAACTGTTCAGTATTATAACGGAAAAGAAAATTACAGAAATATAGAATATTATCCTGATGGTTCATACAAAATTATAAAAGACCATAAAGAATCTGATTCAGAAGTCTTGATTGAAGAGATAAGCAACATTATCAAGAAAAATGACAAGATGTTTGAGTATTTTCAACTTGCAGCTAATGCTTTGAATAATAATGAAGATTTGGAAAAGCTGGAATTCGTCCTTTCAGGTATTAAAATGTGCAGAAACTAGTTTTTTGTGTAAAGTTATACATACAATGAAGGATTTTCAGCTTTTTGTGCTTGTTTTAAATTTTTATATTCTTTATTTACAAAAGTTCTAAGATTTACAATAGAGCGTTTAACTTTTTCTGTTGTTAAGCAGTAAGATACTCTAAAATGTCCTTTGCAACCAAAACTATCTCCGGGAACAAAAATGAGGTCATATTTTTTAGCTTTTTCGCAGAAAATGTTTGCATCTTTTTCTAAAGATTGCGGAAACATATAAAATGTTCCGTCAGGTTTTACGCATTGAAAACCAAGTTTGATAAATTCGTTATAAAGGATATTCATATTTGTTTCATAGACTGATAAATCTGCTGTTTGGTCAATAACATCTAAAAGAGCTCTTTGAATAATTGAGGCAGGAGAATTATGTCCTATTCCTCTTGAAATTTGTACGCATATTGCAGAGATAAGTTCGCTGTTGGAACATTCAGGATTTGCGGCAAGATATCCTATGCGCTCTCCTGGTATTGATAGTGATTTTGAATATGAATAACAAGAAATTGTATTTTTATAATATTTTGAGATATATGGATTTTTTATTCCTTTAAATGTTATTTCTCTATATGGTTCATCGGAAATTATAAAAATATCGTGATTGAATTCTGTTTGTTTTTCTTCGAGAATTTTTGCAAGTTTTAGTATTGTTGTTTCGTTGTAAATGATTCCTGTCGGGTTGTTAGGCGAGTTAATTAAAATAGCGTGAACGTTTGGGGTTAATAATTTTTCAAAACTTTCAAAGTTAATCTGAAAATTTGTGATGTCTGGTTCTACGATTTTTAAAATTCCTCCGGATAAATTTACATAAGGTTTATATTCAGGGAAACAAGGAGCAAAAGTGATTACTTCATCTCCTGGTTTTGTAACTGCTCGCAGAGCATGGGCAATTGCCCCTGTTGCTCCTGCGGTCATAAAAATATGTTCTGTTTTATAATGCATTCCGAAACGTCTATTTAGTGATTGGGCAATTGCTTCACGTACTTCAGTTATTCCCAGATTAGGACTGTATTGGTGTATATTAACAGCAGTAGGACTTTTTAACAATCGAATAATTGCATCATTAAATGCTTTTGGCGGAGGAACTGAGGGGTTGCCTAAACTATAATCAAAAACATTATTATAACCTATTTCTTTTCCTCGCTCCAGTGCATATTGAAACATTTTTCTTATGACTGATTTTTGGTTTAGCATTTCTTTGTAATCACAATACTGCATTTATATATTGTCCTTATTTCTATCTTAAATGTATATTTAAAAA
>CDZR01002386.1_pt1 | contig 135241 bp, 148 predicted proteins | sample 554781 | NCBI WGS metagenome assembly CDZR01 (sample SAMEA3182065, study PRJEB8094) | gut metagenome | biome: human; feature: gut; material: Stool; isolation source: human stools | place: Canada | collected 2013-01-28
TCCTCCATCGGCTCCCAGGGCTTGTTCTCCGCGATGGCGCGGTTGATGGGGTGGCAGCCCTCGGCCTGCGCGGAAATAAGGCGCGGGAGCTTGTCGATAAAGCCGATGGCGTACAGGTCCTTGAGGCCCTTCCACACGCCTGCGATGGTGCAGCCGTCACCGACGGAGATGGCGAGATAATCCGGCATCTTCCAGTCGAGCTGCTCGGCGATCTCGAGCGAGACGGTCTTCTTCCCCTCGGAAAGATAAGGGTTGATGGCCGCGTTGCGGTTGTACCAGCCCCACTTGTCGATGGCCTTTTTCGACAGCTCGAACGTCTCTTCATAGTTGCCTTTGACGGAGATCACGTTTGCGCCGAAGGTCATCAGCTGCGCGACCTTACCCTTGGGCGCGCGCTCGGGAACGAAGATGAATGTCTTGAGGCCCGCGGCCGCGGCGTTGCCCGCAAGAGAGCTTGCGGCGTTGCCCGTGGACGAACAGGCGATGATCTTCGCGCCCGCCTCCCCCGCCTTGGCGACCGCCATGGCGGACGCGCGGTCCTTGAGCGACGCCGTCGGGTTCTGTCCGTCGTCCTTGACCCAGAGCTTTTTGAGGCCGAGCTGCTTTGCAAGGCGCGGCTCTTCGTAGAGCGGGCTCCAGCCCACGCGCAGCGGTGTGTCGGGTGTCGTCTCCTCGACCGGCAGCAGCTCGCGGTAGCGCCACATCGTGTTCGGGCGGAACTTGAGCGTTTCCTTCGTCAGGTTCTTTTTGATGTAGTCGTAGTCATAGATGATGTCGAGAATGCCGCCGCACGAACAGTTCGTGAGGTTCGCCGTGGCCTCGTATTCTTTCCCGCACTTGACGCAGCGGGCGCATTTGACGTTTTTTAACATAATAACTCCTTATTGTCCGCGCGCTGCGCGGTGGGTTTTTGCAGCCCATAGAGCTGCGGGGATAGCAGCGCCGCGGGCGCTGCACATGATGCGACCCCCATTTTCTTTCCCGAGAAAGAAAACGGGCGTCGCCCGTCCAAAAGAAAGGCGTTTGCATTGCAAGCGGGCAGCTCAAAGAGCTGCAATGCTTGCCGATTGCACTTCCTGCGCGCGGCGAAGCCGCGTTGGGGTTTGCTATACGACTTGCCTCTGCTTCTATTATCCGCTGCCGCTCTGCCCATCTTGTAGAAGTGCTGACTAATTTCCGTCTACCGAGGCACTGCTCAATGTGGCGAGCGCAGCAATGCCGCATTCGGCAGGCAGTCTGCCGCCGGGCTACCGTCACTCGCGCCTCACGATAGTAAGGCGCGGTTGATCGTAGCAACGACTCGCAGAAGATTCATGGCGAAGCCATGTACACCGCACTTACATTGCGCAGCGCGTGCAGTTATTCAAGCTGTAAGCTGCCAATGTCGGGGGTCGAGGGGTGCTCCCCTCGTCCTTTCTCTTGGGGGTGTAAGGGGGATATTCTCTTTCCGAGAAAGAGAATATCCCCCTTTCCCGCGTCCCCCGCACGGTGTGGGGAACCAACTCGCTTCTTTTCCGCAGGAAAAATAAAGGGAAACCCTTTGTGGGTATAAAAAAGGGGGCATCTCTTCGAGATACCCCCTTTTATCATCCTAACAGGGTTTGGAGCAAGGGGTTCCTGCTCCCCTTTCGCGCTCTTAGAGCGCTTTGAGAAGGCCGGTGGCCTCGTTGAACTCGTTGATGAGCTCGTCGAGCTCCTTCGCCTGCGCGTGGACAGCGTCCCATGTGCCCTTGGTGTCGTACCAGAGGGCGTTGAGGTCCTTGACGTCGCACGCCTGCTGCTCGACCCAGGTGTAGTACTTGAGGTTGTGGATGCGCTTGCGGTCCTCGTACGTCAGCTCCATCATGCTGTCGGTCTTCAGGCCGAGCATGTGGAGGTTGTGGTCGAGGCGCGCCTCCTCGGCGTTGTACGCGCCGTGCATCTCGTTGAGCTCCTCAATGCGGGACTGATACATCACAGCGGAGTCGGTCAGAACGGTGCAGACGACATCGTCCTCGGTCAGCTCATAGTATTTGGCCATCTTGATGCAGCACAGAACGTTTGCGATGCCGGAGATGCCGAGCCAGGTGAGCTTTTCGATGAGCTCGTCGGAGAGCTTGAGCTCTTCCTTGAGGTACTTCTTGCCCTCTGCCGTGTTGAAAAGGCGCAGCAAACGTTGGGAATCCTCGTCGTCGATGGCGATGGCCATGTCAGTGTTCTTCACGTTGTGGATCCAGGGGATGTGCTTGTCGCCGATGCCCTCAATGCGGTGGCCGCCGAAGCCGTTGTTGAGAATGGTCGGGCACTGAAGCGCCTCGCCAACGCCGAGCTTCATGCCGGGATAGCGTTCCTTCAAAAGGTCGCCCGCCGACATCGTACCGGCGGAGCCGGAGGTGAAGCACGCGCCGGCAAGCTTCTGCCCGGGCTTCTTGACCGCCTCAAAGAGGTCTGCAAGGGCGTAGCCCGTGACATTGTAGTGCCACAGCGGGTTTCCCATCTCTTCAAACTGGTTGAAGATCATCATGCTCGGGTCCTGCTTGAGCTCCCACGTCTTGTCGAAGATCTCCTTGACGTTACTTTCGCAGCCCGGCGTCGCAATGACCTGACCGGCGATCTTGGAGAGCCAGTCAAAGCGCTCCTTGCTCATCTCGGCGGGGAGAATGGCGACGGAGTCGACGGCGAGGAGCTTCGAGTTGAACGCGCCGCCGCGGCAGTAGTTGCCCGTGGAGGGCCACACGGCGTGATGATACGTCGCGTCGAACTGGCCGGTGACGAGGCGCGGGGCGAGGCAGCCGAACGAAGCGCCGACCTTGTGGCAGCCCGTGGGGAACCACTTGCCCGCCATGGCGAGGATGCGGCAAGGAACGCCGGAGAGCTCGGACGGGATCTCGACATAGTTCGGCACCTCCTGAAAGAGACCGCCGGACTCCTTGGCCTCGTTCTTCCACGTGATGCGGAAGAGGTTCAGCGGGTTGACGTCCCAAAGGCCGACAGTCTTGAGCTTTTCCTGAATTTTCTCAGGGATGGTCTCAGGATGCTGCATCTGCGCGATGGTCGGGATGATAACGTTGTTTTCCTTGGCCTTCTCAATGTTGTGCTGCAGGCCGGTCTTGTTGATGGTCAAATCGATCTTGCCCATGGTTCACTTCTCCTCCTGTTGTTTGTCAATATAAGAATATAGTGTATATTTGGATATGCCGAAGTATTTTGCGATCTTGTCTCCGGATTTTGTGACGAGGAACGCCCCGCTCTGGCTCAAAAAGCCGATGGCACGCATTTTGTCCTCCTTATTCATCAGGGCGACGGGCTTGCCAACAAGTGCAACCGACTGGGCGATGAGCTCATCCAAAAGGTCGTTGACGTTCACGATCTTTTCCGGCTCGCCCTGCGTCTTATCCTTTGTGTCGATCAACTCGTGCACCGCATCCTCGACCATCAGGAGCGAGGAAATGTCGTAATTGATGCCAAGGATCGCAACCACCTTGCCGTTCCTGCCGCGGATGTACATGGTGGAAGACTTCAATATCTTCCCGTCCGGCGTTTTGGTGAGGTAGCTCAAGTGGTCGCTCGGCTGCGCGTCGGCCTGACGCACCTGCTCTAAAACAACATGCGACGCGCCGTCGCCCACCTTGCGGCCTGTGACGTGGCCGTTCTCGATGGCAACGATGGAATGCTCGGGGTGCTTGGCGCCCACATCGTGGATCACCACCTCGCAATGGCTGCCAAAGGTCGCGGCGATGCCCTTTGCGACCTGCTCCAGTGTCTTCAGCGTTGCGGCTTCTATGGTCTATCCCTCCTCTGATCGCCCGTCCACCCTATTTTGCTGTGCAAATTGCACAGCTTTCCATCGGAACGGGCATGTTCTTTCATCCCTATAATACCATAAATTGATCGAATTGCAATCACTTTCTTAAAAAATTTTTGAAATGCAAATTTTTTGTTTGACAACTGCCGTTCTTATGCTATGATAAGGACAGTGTAACAGAAAATTGACCCCGATCGACAGAAAATACTATCACTTTTAACGGAGGTTTTACCATGGATTTCGAAGCCATCAAGAAAGCCGCACAGGCCTACGGCCCCGATATGACCCGCTTCCTGCGTGATATGATCGCCATCCCCAGCGAGAGCTGCGAGGAAAAGGGCGTCGCCCACCGCATCGCCGAGGAGATGAAGAAGCTCGGCTACGATAAGGTCGAGTTCGACGCGCTCGGCAACGTCATCGGCTGGATGGGCTCGGGCGACAAGATCATCGCCATCGACTCCCACATCGACACCGTCGGCATCGGCAACCGCGAAAACTGGACGCACGACCCGTACGAGGGCTATGAGGATGACAAGGTCATCTACGGCCGCGGCGGCAGCGACCAGGAGGGCGGCATGGCCGCGGCGGCCTACGGCACGAAGATCATGAAGGACCTCGGCCTCATCCCCGAGGGCTACAAGATCATGGTCGTCGGCTCCGTGCAGGAGGAGGACTGCGACGGCATGTGCTGGCAGTCCATCGTCAACGAATACTTCAAGGGCCCCGAGGACGCGAGAAACCAGATTGAATTCGTCATCTCCACCGAGCCGACCGACGGCGGCATCTACCGCGGTCACCGCGGCCGCATGGAGATCCGCGTCGACATGCACGGCGTCTCCTGCCACGGCTCCGCGCCTGAGCGCGGCGACAATGCCATCCACAAGATGGCCGAGGTCATTCTGAACGTACGCGACCTCAACGAGAACGACGCCGCTGACGACAAGGAGATCAAAGGCCTTGTCAAGATGCTCGATCCAAAGTATAATCCTGAGCACTGGGAGGACGCGCGTTTCCTTGGCCGCGGCACCTGCACCACGAGCCAGATCTTCTACACCTCCCCCTCTCGCTGCGCCGTCGCCGACAGCTGCTCGATCTCCATCGACCGCCGCATGACCGCAGGCGAGACCTATCAGTCCTGCCTGAAGGAGATTGAAGACCTGCCCGCGTGCAAAAAGTACGCGAACGACATCAAGGTCTCCATGTACATGTACGACCGTCCGTCCTGGACCGGCCACGTCTACGAGACCGAGGCTTTCTTCCCCACATGGATCAACAAGGAGACCGCGCCCCACGTGCAGGCGCTCGTCGACGCGCACCACGCTCTTTGGGGCACCGAGCGCATCGGCGCGGACGAAAAGGCCATGTCCACGCGCACGGGCCGCCCGCTGACGGATAAGTGGACGTTCTCGACGAACGGCGTGTCTATTCAGGGCCGCTACGGCATCCCCTGCGTCGGCTTCGGCCCCGGCGCTGAATCTCAGGCCCACGCGCCCAACGAGATCACCTGGAAGCAGGACCTCGTCACCTGCGCGGCGCTGTACGCGGCTGTCCCCGGTCTCTACAAGCCCGAGAATAAGGACGGCTCTGCCACCTCCTTCCGTCAGGAGTTAACGGGCAATAATATCAAATAACGTGCTTCGCCCGTCATTTGATATTAAGAGGCTGCACTCCGCTTCGCGCCTCGCCTTTGGCTCGACGCGCGCTGCGTGAGAAGTGTTTTTTGCCACGCGCATGTCGCGGCAAAAAACGGATCAAGATCATTTGCGCCATGCACGGCGCAAATATTTCAAACGATTTTTAATATACTATAAAATAAAGGAGAAAATTATCTATGAGCAAGACTGTTGAACTGGCACGCCACCTTGAGACGCTGCACATCAATAACATGTACAAGACCGACTTCTACTGGACGTGGGACAAGAGCGACGAGGAGATCGACGCGGTCTTCACCGTGGCCGACGCGCTGCGCGACCTGCGCGAGCGCAACAAGAACACGAAGATCTTCAATTCCGGTCTCGGCATTTCGATCTTCCGTGACAACTCCACGCGCACGCGCTTCTCGTTTGCCTCCGCGTGCAACCTGCTGGGTCTTGAGGAGCAGGTGCTCGATGAAAAGAAGTCCCAGATCGCACACGGCGAGACCGTGCGCGAGACGGCGAACATGGTCTCGTTCATGGCCGACGTCATCGGCATTCGCGACGATATGTTCATCGGCGAGGGCCACAAGTATCAGAAGACCTTCATGGACGCGCTCGAAGAGGGCTACCGCGACGGCATCCTCGAACAGCGCCCGACGCTTGTGAACCTCCAGTGCGACGTCGACCACCCGACGCAGTGCATGGCCGATATGCTCCACATCATCCACTACTTCGGCGGCGTGGAGAACCTCAAGGGCAAGAAGGTCGCCATGACATGGGCCTATTCCCCGAGCTACGGCAAGCCCCTCTCCGTCCCGCAGGGCGTTATCGGCCTCTTCACCCGCTTCGGCATGGATGTCACCCTCGCTCACCCCGAAGGCTACGAGGTCATGCCCGAGGTCGAGGAGATCGCAAAAAAGAATGCGGCAGCCACCGGCGGCAGCTTCAAGAAGTGCAACGACATGAAGGAAGCCTTCAAAGACGCCGACATTGTCTATCCCAAGTCCTGGGCGCCGTTCAAGGCCATGGAGGAGCGCACGAAGCTCTATCAGGCCGGCGACAAGGACGGCATCGACGAGCTCGAAAAGAAGCTGCTCGCGCAGAATGCCGAGCACAAGGACTGGGCCTGCACCGAAGAGATGATGAAGCTCACCAAGGACGGCAAGGCGCTCTATCTCCACTGCCTGCCCGCCGACATCACCGGTCTTTCCTGCCCCGAGGGTGAGGTCGACAACAGCGTGTTCGACCGCTATATCGTCCCCCTGTACAAGCAGGCTTCCTACAAGCCGTATATCATCGCCGCAATGATGTTCCTCGCGCAGGTCAAAGACCCCGTCCGCGCGCTGATGGAGATGGACAAGTCCGGCGAAGAGCGCAAGATGTTCTAACATCGCGCATTTCATTTGTAAAAAGGCGGCACAGCCGCTTTTGAGAGAAGAGAGTTTTTAAAAAATCAAGGAGAGATAGTCATCATGAGCAAGAGAATCGTCATCGCCCTGGGCGGCAACGCGCTGGGCAACACCCCCTACGAGCAGCTCGCCCTCGTCACCGAGACCGCAAAGCCCATCGTCGATCTGATCGCGCAGGGCAACGAGGTCATCATCGCCCACGGCAACGGCCCGCAGGTCGGCATGATCAACCTCGGCATGGCCACTGCCGCCGAGGCCAAGGCCATCAAGTCCGACATGCCCTTCCCCGAGTGCGGCGCGATGAGTCAGGGCTACATCGGTTACCACCTGCAGAACGCCATCGGTAACGAGCTCGCCTCCCGCGGCATGAACAAGGACGTTGCGACCGTCGTGACGCAGGTGCTCGTCGACGAGGCCGACCCCGCATTCCAGCATCCCACCAAGCCCGTCGGCGCGTTCTACGACAAGGAGACCGCCGACCGCATCGCCGCAGAAAAGGGCTACACGATGGTCGAGGACGCGGGCCGCGGCTACCGTCAGGTCGTTCCCTCCCCCAAGCCGATCGACGTCATTGAAAAGAACACTGTCAAGGCGCTCGTCGACAATGGTACGGTCGTCATCACGGTCGGCGGCGGCGGTATCCCCGTCGTTTGCCGTGACGGCAAGCTCTACGGCACGCCCGCGGTCATCGACAAGGACTTTGCCTCCGCCAAGCTCGCAGAGCTGCTCGACGCGGACATGCTCGTCATCCTGACGGCGGTCGAGAAGGTCGCCATCAACTTCGGCAAGCCCGACCAGAAGGGTCTCGACACCCTGACGCCGGACGAGGCGCGCAAGTATATCGACGAAAAGCAGTTCGCCCCCGGCTCCATGCTGCCGAAGGTCCAGGCTGCCATGTCGTTTGCCGAAAGCAAGCCCGGCCGCGTCGCACTCATCACGCTGCTTGAAAAGGCAGCCGAGGGCATCGAGGGCAAGACCGGTACCCGCGTGCAGATGTAATCTTTGCTTTAAAAGCCCCGCTCATCGAGCGGGGCTTTTTTCGTTTTCTTCACGCAATATTTGCTTCTTTCTCCGCTATGGCTAAAAGAACCAATTCTTTTTTGGTCAAGTTTGATCGTTGATTTTCGTTTTTCCTGTTGATAAATTTTCCCTTTTTATGTATCATGGTGATAACGGTATTCAAATCTTTTGATTGCCGTAAAATTTAAGGAGGATTTACCGAAATGAAGAAGTTCCTTGCACTGCTCCTGAGTCTCGTGATGGTTCTCGCCCTCGTCGCCTGCGGCGATAAGAAGGACGATACCAACACCGACGATCAGGACAACAACGAAGTCACCGATTTCAAGGTCGGCTTCATCATGCTCCACGACGAAAACTCCACCTACGACCTCAACTTCATCAACGCTGCGAAAGAGGCCTGCGAGACGCTCGGCGTCGAGTACACCATCGTGACCAACGTTCCCGAAGGTCAGGAGTGCTACGACAAGGCCGCTGAGCTCGCCGACGCCGGCTGCAACATCATCTTCGCCGACTCCTTCGGTCACGAAGACTACATGATCCAGGCCGCGAAGGACTTCCCCGACGTGCAGTTCTGCCACTCCACCGGCACCAAGGCGCACACCGAGGGTCTTGCCAACTACCACAACGCCTTCGCTTCCATCTATGAGGGCCGTTACCTCGCCGGTATCGCCGCCGGTATGAAGCTCAACGAGATGATCGCCAACGGTGAGTTCACCGCAGACGAGGCCAAGATCGGCTACGTCGGCGCCTTCACCTATGCCGAGGTTATCTCCGGCTACACCTCCTTCTTCCTGGGCGCTCGCTCCGTCTGCCCCACTGCCACGATGGAAGTCACCTTCACCGGCAGCTGGTATGACGAGACCGCCGAGAAGGAAGGCGCGCAGAAGCTCATCAAGAACGGCTGCAAGCTCATCAGCCAGCACGCCGACTCCATGGGCGCTCCCACCGCTTGCGAGACCGCCGGTGTTCCCGACGTTTCCTACAACGGTTCCACCGAGGCCGCCTGCCCCAACACCTATCTGATCTCCTCCCGCATCGACTGGGCTCCCTACTATGAGTATGCCATCAAGGCTGCCATGAACGGCGAGGCCATCGACGCCGACTGGACCGGCACCCTTGCTACCGGCTCCGTCGTGCTGACCGACCTGAACGAGAACGTTGCTGCCGAGGGCACCGCTGAGGCCATTGCCGATGCGACCGCCAAGCTCGAGAGCGGCGAGCTCCACGTCTTCGACTGCTCCACCTTCACCGTGGACGGCCAGCCTGTCACCTCTTACATGGCTGACGTCGACACCGATCCCGACTACACGCCCGACACCGAGGTTGTCCAGGACGGTTATCTGGCTGAGTCCACCGCCCGTTCCGCCCCGTACTTCCAGCTCATGATCGACGGCATTGATCTGCTGGATACTAATTTCGGCTAATTGTTTCTGCTACTACATATCGGGCTGCCTTCGGGCAGCCCGATATCTTTTTTCTTTTTATGGCACTTTTCGCTATTTTGCTAAAAATTTTTGTACGCTTCTAATTTTTTTTGTGTTTTTTTCTGTTTTACATTTACAACGCCGTTCAATTATGCTAATATATGACTTGTACAAATACAATGCTGCGGGGCTTTCTTCCTGTGCCCTCCAGCGGAAAAAGGGGTGACCGCCTTGGGAACTGCATGCGCAGTTAAAATGGAGAATGTCACGAAGCGGTTCGGCAAAGTGGTGGCGAACAACGCCATCAACCTTGAGCTGCACGAGGGCGAGATCCTGTCGCTGCTCGGCGAAAACGGCAGCGGCAAGACGACGCTGATGAACATGCTCTCCGGCATCTATTTCCCCGACGAGGGGCAAATCTACATTCACGGCGAACCCGTCACGATCGCCTCCCCCAAGGATGCGTTCGAACACGGCATCGGTATGATCCACCAGCACTTCAAGCTCGTCGATCTTTTCACCGCAACGGAGAATATCATCCTCGGCCTTGAAGGCAAGCTCGACATTGCCGAAGCCAGCAAAAAGGTCAAAGAGATCTGCGACAAATACGGGTTCGACATCGACCCCAATCAGAAGATCTACGACATGTCCGTTTCGCAGAAGCAGACCGTCGAGATCGTCAAGGTGCTCTACCGCGGGGCGGACATCCTCATTCTGGACGAGCCGACCGCAGTGCTCACCCCGCAGGAGACGGACAAGCTCTTCGCCATCATGCGAAACATGAAGGCCGACGGCAAGTCCCTCATTATCATCACGCATAAGCTGCACGAGGTGCTCGACGTGTCCGACCGCGTGGCCGTGCTGCGCAAGGGCGAATACGTCGGTGACGTCGCCACGAAGGACGCCGACCAGCAATCGCTGACCGACATGATGGTCGGCCACACGGTGAGCCTGAACATCAGCCGCCCCGAGCCGAAGGACGTTGAAAAGCGCCTCGTCATCGAAGGCCTGACGGCTTACGACGAGCTTGGCGTCAAGCGTCTGGATGACGTCAGCTTCACCATCAACGCGGGCGAGGTGCTCGGCATCGCGGGCGTCGCAGGCAGCGGCCAGCGCGAGCTGCTCGAGTCCATTGCGGGCCTCTACCCCGTTGCCTCCGGCCATGTCACGTTCTATCCGCCCGACGGCGGCAAGGAAAAGGAACTCGTCGGTCTCGACCCGATGAAGATCCGCAAGAGCGGCATTTCGATGTCGTTCGTCCCCGAAGACCGACTCGGCATGGGCCTGGTCGGCTCGATGGGCATGACGGGCAACATGATGCTGCGCTCCTGGCGCAAGGGTAAGGGTCTGTTCCTTGACCGGAAAGATCCCGAAGCACTCGCCAACCGCATCTGGGAAGAGCTCGGCGTCGTCACGCCCAGCACGTCCTTCCCCGTGCGCCGCATGTCCGGCGGCAACGTGCAGAAGGTGCTTGTCGGACGCGAGATCGCCCAGTCCCCCGCCGTGCTGATGACCGCTTACGCGGTGCGCGGCCTGGACATCAACACCTCCTATACCATTTATAACCTGCTGACCGAGCAGAAGATGAAGGGCGTCGCCGTCGTCTATGTCGGCGAAGACCTCGACGTGCTGCTTGAGCTGTGTGACCGCATCGTCGTTCTCTGCGGCGGTCAGGTCTCCGGCGTGGTCGACGCCAGAAAGACCGACAAGCGCGAGGTCGGCGCACTGATGACGCTCGTGAGGGGAGGCAATAAGGATGAATAAGAAACAGTCGCTCTTCCACATCGCCAAGCGCGATACGCTCCCCTGGTACAAGACCGTTTTGATTCGCGGCGGCGCGATCGTGCTCGCGTTGATCGTCTGCGCGATCGTCACAACGCTGCTGACGGGCGAAAATCCCATCAAGGTCTACTCCACGATCCTCTACGGCGCGTTCGGTACGTCGCGCAAGAGCTGGGTCACGTTCCATAACCTCGCAATCCTGCTCGGCATCTCGCTCGCGGTCACGCCCGCGTTCAAGATGCGCTTCTGGAACATCGGTGCCGAGGGTCAGGTGCTCATCGGCTGCCTTGCCACCGCGGCCTGCATGATCTGCCTTGGCGGCAAGATCCCCAACGGTCTTCTCATCGTCATTATGATCGTCGCCTCCGTCGCGGCAGGCGCGCTGTGGGGCTTCCTCCCCGGTATCTTCAAGGCCAAGTGGAACACGAACGAAACGCTCTTCACGCTCATGATGAACTACATCGCGACACAGCTCGCCGCGTTCTTCATCATCGTGTGGGAAGTGCCCAAGGGCTCGGGCAAGATCGGTATCATCAACCAGAATACCGAGGCCGGCTGGCTCCCCGTTCTCGGCGGCCAGCGCTATCTCCTCCCGATCCTGCTTGTGGCGATCCTCACGGGCGTTATGTATATCTATCTCAATTACAGCAAGCACGGCTATGAGATCGCCGTTGTCGGTGAGAGCCAGCGCACCGCGAGCTATGCGGGCATCAAGGTCGAGCGCGTCATCGTGCGCACGATGATCCTCTCCGGCGCGATCTGCGGCCTCATCGGCCTGCTGCTCACCGCTGGTACGGACCACACGCTGACCACCACCATCGTCGGCGGACGCGGCTTCACCGCGGTCATGGTCTCCTGGATGGCCAAGTTCAACCCCATCATGATGATCTTCACGAGCCTTCTTATCGTGGTCCTGAGCCGCGGCGCGAGCGAGATCTCCAGCGTGTTCAGCCTGAACCACTCCTTCGCCGATATCCTGACGGGCATCATCCTCTTCTTCATCATCGGCAGCGAGTTTTTCATCAGCTACAAGGTCAGCCTGCGCAAGAGCAAGAAGGAGGCGTGAAGCAATGATATTTGATCTAACTGCTTTTCTTCCCCGTGCGGTCATGCAGGGCATCCCCCTGCTCTACGGCAGCACCGGCGAGATCTTAACGGAAAAATCCGGCAACCTCAACCTCGGTATTCCGGGCGTGATGTACGTCGGCGGTATCTGCGGCGTCATCGGCGCGTTCTTCTACGAGCAGTCCACCCCGGCTGCCGACATGAACGCGTTCCTCGCCATCGGTATCCCGATGCTCTGCTCGCTTTTGGGCTCGCTTCTGATGGGCCTTCTCTACTGCCTGCTGACCGTTACGCTGCGCGCCAACCAGAACGTCACGGGTCTTGCGCTCACGACGTTCGGCGTCGGCATCGGCAACTTCTTCGGCGGCTCGCTCATCAAGCTGACCGACAGCGAAGTCCCCTCCATCGCGCTGAGCGCGACGAGCGCCTATTTCAGCAAATCCCTGAATGTCGGCGGCTGGTTCGGTCAGGTCTTCCTGTCCTACGGCTTCCTTGCCTACCTTGCCATCGTCATCGCGCTGTTCGCGTCGTACTTCCTCAAGCACACCCGCACGGGTCTTCACCTGCGCGCCGTGGGCGAGAGCGCGGCGACGGCGGACGCAGCCGGCATCAACGTGACGAAGTACAAATACCTTGCCACCTGCATCGGCAGCATGATCGCGGGTCTCGGCGGCCTGTATTACGTCATGGACTACGCCTGCGGCGTCTGGTCCAACAACGCCTTCGGCGACCGCGGCTGGCTCGCCATCGCGCTCGTCATCTTCACGATCTGGCGTCCGAACGTCAGCGTGCTGGCCTCCATCCTGTTCGGCGGGTTCTACATCCTCTATATCTTCATCCCCACCGGCACCAACCTTGCCATCAAGGAGCTCTACAAGATGCTCCCCTACGTCGTCACGCTGGTCGTTCTGATCATCGTGTCGCTGCGCAAGAAGCGCGAGGATCAGCCGCCCGCATCGTTGGGTCTGAGCTACTTCCGCGAAGAGAGATAAAAAATCTTCAAAAACGGCAACCGAAACGGTTGCCGTTTTTGAGTAGGATCGCACTCTGCTCTGCGCACACGCCGCAGGCGCGTACACTCGCTCCGCGCAAAGTGTTTTTTGCCACGTACACGCCGCGGCAAAAAACGATCAAATTCATTTGCGCCGTGCGCGGCGCAAAATAGAGCGCGCATGTCGTCCTCCGCGACGAATTCCAATTTATTTCACGCCGTGCGCGGCGTGAAACTCTGCGAGGCCTTTGAGCTGTTTTGCCGCTGGAGGCAGCAAAATGCGCTTCTTGCTATTTTTCACTAAATCTGCCTGCGTTTGGCGCGGGTCTAAGAGGTATTGCTATGTCTACTCTGCTCATTCAAAACATTCGTTCGCTGGTGTCGTGCGATGGCGCGGACACCGTTTATGAAAACGTCGATCTCTATGCCGAGGATGGGTTCATCCGCGCGATCGGTAAAAATCTGCCGCAGGAGGCGGAAAAGGTGATTGACGCGAGCCACATGCTCTGCTACCCCGGCCTTGTCAACACGCACCATCATCTCTATCAGGTCTTTTCCCGCAACCTGCCGGAAGTACAGAACATGGAGCTCTTCGACTGGCTCAAAACGCTCTATGAGATCTGGAAAAACCTCGACGAGGACGTCATCCGCCTCTCGACGCTCACGGGCCTTGGCGAGCTGATGAAGCACGGCTGTACGACCTGTTTCGACCATCACTATGTCTTCCCCGCGGGCGCGGGCGACCTCATCGGCGCGCAGTTCGCGGCGTCGGACGAGATCGGCGCGCGCATGTACGCCTCGCGCGGCAGTATGGACCTCTCTGTCAAGGACGGCGGCCTGCCGCCCGACAGCGTCGTGCAGACGGTCGACGAGATCATGGCCGATTCTGCCCGTGTCATCGAGAAATACCACGACAAGTCGTTCGGCGCGATGCACCGTGTTGCGCTCGCCCCGTGCTCGCCGTTCTCCGTGTCTGCCGACCTTCTGCGCGAGAGCGCCGTGCTCGCGCGAGAGTACGGCGTGCGCCTGCACACCCACCTGTGCGAGACGAAGGACGAGGAAAACTTCATGCTCGCACGCGAGGGCGTCCGCCCGCTCGAGTACATGGAGCGCCTCGGCTGGACGGGCAGCGACGTCTGGTTCGCCCACGGCATCCACTTCAACGACGAGGAGTTGCGCGTGCTGGCAAAGACACACACCGGCGTGGCGCACTGCCCGATCTCGAACATGAAGCTCGCCTCCGGCGTCGCCCGCGTGCCCGAGATGCTGAAGTTCGGCGTGCCGGTCGGCCTCGCGGTTGACGGTTCAGCCTCGAACGACGGCTCATCGCTGATGGAGGAACTGCGCGTCGCGTTCCTGCTACACCGTTTGAACAGCAGCAAAGCTGCCCCCAGCGGTTACGACGTGCTCAAGATGGCAACATGCGGCAGCGCGGCCATCCTTGGCCGCAGCGACGACATCGGCTCGCTCGAGGTCGGCAAGTGCTGCGACCTCTTCATGATCGACTCGCGCAGGCTCGAGCTCGTCGGCTCGTGCTTTGACCCCAAAAGCGTGCTCGGCACTGTCGGCGTGCGCGGACCCGTTGACTACACAGTCGTTCAGGGCCGTGTGACGGTCGACCACGGTCATCTCGTCACAGTCGACGAAGAACAGCTTGCGCACGACGCGGAGGCAAAGTGCCGCGCTTATCTGAACCGCTGAGGAGGCTGCCATGACCGTTGAGATCATCTGCGGCGACATCGCCGCCCTCCCCTCCTCCGACCGTGCGGCCGAGCTTCTGCCGCTCACGGACGGCGACATGCTGACCCTCGCCTGTACGGACAGCGATCTGAAAGCCGCCCACCGCGTCCTGCGCGCCATCATGGACTACGGCTATGAGCACGCGCAGCCGTCGCGCGTGCGCCTGATCTGCGCGGATGAAGCCACATACAAGGCGTACTCCTTCCAGTGGAACATGTGGTTCGCCGCGGAAAAGCCAAAACACGAAGATTAAAAAGAAAAGACGAGCGAATTTTCGCTCGTCTTTTTCTCATAAATAGCGGTCCACTTTTTGCAAAATCGTCTCGTAGCGCTCGGCGAGCTCCTGCTTTGTCTCGCCGAACCGCTCGCGAAGCTCCTGCCGCGAACGGACAATGGTCTGCAACGCCTCGTCGCGCTCAATACGCAGCCCCGCGGCGATCTCCTCGCTCAGCTCGCCCACGCTGGCAAAGGCCTCCATCAGCCCACCCTGCGTTTTGAAAAACTCGTCGCCGAAGCACTCGCGCTTCGGATATTTTCCGCTGCGGTAATTGTCGATGACGACCTCGTAGCGTGCCATGGCGCGCTGCACCGCCGTCTCCCATGAAACGTACAGCTCGCGCTGGGCGTTTTTGCCGACAGTGCGCATCGTCTCCGGCGCGCGGCAGAGATCTTCGAGCTTTGCCGCCATCGCCGCGGCGTTTTCCTCGATGCAAAAGCCGTTTCGCCCGTCACCCACGCCCTCGGACGCGCAGGAATTTCGGATCATCACCGTCGCCGTACCGCTGGCTGCGGCCTCGCGCACGACAAGGCCGTTCGTGTCGAACGTCGACGGGAAGAGAAACAGGTCGGATCTGCCATACCACGCGCGGATGATCTCGCGGTCAGAGATCGCACCTGTGAAAAAGCAGCGGTCGGAGAGCTTCCGCTCTTCCGCATAGCTGCGGATCTCCGCGCCGTCTGCGCCCTCGCCGACAAACACCATGCGGAAGTCGACATTTTTCTCGCACAGCGTTTTCAGCGCGTCTAAAATGATGCGGATACCCTTGTACCACATCAGCCGCCCGACGAAGAGAAAGACCGGTACGTTCTGCGGCAGGTCATATCTGCCCGTCGCAGCGGCGATGGCCTCGTCAGACACCCGCCCGCGCGGCACGTCCACGCCGTTTTCCATCACGATGTAGCCGCCCTCGTAGCCGAGCGAGCGCAGATTTTCCCCCGCCCCGCGGCTCACGACCCAGACCTCATCGCAGCTTGCGATGTTCTGCACCAGCGCGCGAATGGCGCTCTCCTGCAAGAGCTTGCCGCGCACAGCCTTGGCGATGTCGACATCGTACTTCGTGTGATACGTCAGCACGAGCGGCGCGTCGACCACGGCGCGCAGCGAGCGCGCCAGCAGGCACGACGTGATGGGACAATGCGTGTGCATCAGTTCGACCTTCTGCTCCGTCAGCACGCGCGCGGTCTCGGGTGAAAACGGATAGCCCGCCACGTAGCCGAGCTTCTTGCGCGTGTCGATGCTCGGGTAGCGCAGCACGGGAAAGGGGAACGCGCTGTCGTCTGCGCCGGGCATCGCCGGTGTGACGACGATGGCGTTTTCGCCGCTTTTCGTGATGTTTTTCGCGTAGTTTACGACGGCGTTCGCCACGCCGTCGATCTCGGGCGGAAAGGAATCGTTCAAAAGGCAGATGGTTCTCTTGTCCATGCCATTGCCCTCCTGTTGCTTGTTTTTCGGCAGCGCCGAAGTGTGATTCAGTATATCATTTTTCGTGCGAAGATGGTATACTATGTGTGAATTTTACGCGCCGTTTACTTGAGAAAGGAGAACTTCCATGCGCATTCTCACATACACCGTGACGCCGGAGGAGGACGGCCGCATGGTCAAAGGCATCCTGCGCGGCAGTCTTCAGCTTTCCTACACGCTGCTCAAAAGCCTCAAATGGCGCGAAAACGCCATTTTATTGAACGGACAGAACGTCCATGTCAACACAATCGTCCGCGCGGGCGACACCGTCAGCGTCGTCCTCAGCGAGCGTACGCCGCGCGAGGACTTGTACTGCGCAAATGCAGCAAAGCCCGACATCGTCTACGAGGACGACGACCTGCTCGTGCTCAACAAGCCTGCGGGCGTCGCCATGCACCCGAAGTCGGGTGACGCCTCCGCGCCGAGCCTTGCAGCGATGCTGACGAATTATCTCGGCGAGGGCAGCGTGCCGCACTTCGTCAGCAGGCTCGACAAGGGAACGTCCGGTCTCCTCATCGCCGCAAAGAGCGGCTACGTGCACGACCGCCTGCGCCGCGCGCTGCACTCAAGCGATCTGCGGCGCGAGTACCGCGCCATCACCGTCGGCACAGTCGAGCCGCCGTGCGGCGTCATCGACGCGCCGATCGGCCGCGCGGAGGGCTCCATCATCCGCCGCTGCGTGCGCGTGGATGGACTTCCGAGCCTCACAGAGTACGAGACTCTGCAAGTAAACGACCGCTTCACGCTCCTGCGCCTGCGCCCACAGACGGGTCGCACGCATCAGCTTCGCGTCCACATGGCATACCTCGGTCATCCCCTCGCGGGCGACTGGCTCTACGGCACGGAGGACAAAACCCTCATCGCCCGCCCCGCGCTGCACTCATACGAGCTGTGGTTCACCCAGCCGGTCACCGGACAGGAATTGCACTTTACAGCGCCTATCCCGCAGGATATGCAGCGCTTGATGGAATGAAAAAGCACCGTTTTGGCCGGCTCCGCATAAGAAAACATGCGCCGTAAAGGCAAATTTTGCACTGACTCCTTCGTTGCGCCGTCTTGCCATGCGACAGCATGCCTGCGCCGCCGTGCCTCGGCTCCGCACAAAATTTGCTCTTTTTCGGTGCGAAGCAGTTTTGCCAATGAATTTTTGAGATGAAATCGGTTGAAAAAATCTCCCCATACTGGCGTATGGGGAGATTTTTTCGGTCGTATTTCAGCCAAAAAGGTGCAGGCAAAACCGCATATTTTCTTATGCGGAGCCTGCCTTGGGCGGTGCTTTTTCAGACGTGTGGTAAAATACCATAGGTTTAGAACCGATTTTTACTTTTCCTTGTAGTACAAACGGCAGTGGCAGTAGCCCTCGAATTCGGGGTCAGCGATCTGGTCGCGGAACTCCTTGCACATGCAGACGTTGTCCTCGATCTTCTGCAAGCGGCAGGGGCACTGTAAATCGCGCTTTAAGAGCGCGGCGCGCAGGCGGGCGACGACCTCCGCGTCTTCGTTGTATCGAATTCTCATGCCTTGCACTTCTCCAGCATCGCCTTGATGTCGGCCTTATCGTGCACACCGACCATGCCGGTCAGCGTGTGGCGGTCCTGCACGACGGCGAGCGTCGGGATGGAGTCGATACCGAACATCGAAGCGAGGTTCGGCTGCTCGTCGACGTTGACCTTGCAGAACTTGACCTTGTCCTCTTCCCCGTTGAGCTCGGCAAAGACAGGCGCCATCATCTTGCACGGCTGGCACCACTCGGCCCAGAAGTCGATGATGATGAGGCCCGGATCGTCGAGCACCTCGGTCTGGAAGTTATCTTCCGTCAGCGTGACGATATCGGTGAACGTGCGCGTCTCGACGTACGGCTCGTGGAAGCCGCCGCCACAACCGCCGCAGTCACCGCCGCATGCGCTGCATCCGGCCCCGCAGCCCGCGCCGCAGCCGCCGGCACTCGCGCTGCTGTCGCCGGTCATCAGCTCCAGATTGCCCTGGAGGAAGCTGTCGACCGCCTCGTCGGCATTTCCGGTCACGCCGGAAATGAGCAGCATATGCGCGTTGTCGATGGCGGCGTGCGCACCCTCGCCGATATTCCCGCAGATGACGAGATCGACGCCGCGGGATTTGAGCCCGCCCGCGACCTTCTCGTGGTCGGTATCGTCAAACGTGACGGTCTCTTTTTCGATGGGCTTGATATCCTCGATGGTGTAAACGGTAAACTCCGTGGCATGGCCGAAATGCTGCATCACTTCGCCATTCTCGCAGGGAATTGCAATTTTCATAGTATGTTCTTCCTTTCCGGTCTATTGCTTCGGCGGCAGCGCCGCCGCTCGATGCTATGAGGTAGTTTACCACGCTTTCGCGCGCCGTACAACCGGAAATTTGTAAACAAACCATGGCCGCAGCCGTTCTGCCTTGCAATCAGAGGCACCCCGTGATAGAATGAAATTAAACAAGGCGATTCGCTGCAAAAAGGCAACTGACAGGAGGCAGCACTTATGAAAAAATCAGAACTGGCGATCCTTTCCGTTCTCATCCTTGCCGCCGTGTTTGTTTTCAACGGCAAGATCAGCAAAGTGACGAATCCTTGCGTGCAGGACTATGTCGTAGGTCAGGGGAACATCAGGGGAAATGTGAACGTCGAGGACTATTACGAGCGCGACGCGCGCTTTGCAATCGGCGCGGGAGAAGACGGGTATGCCGTTTTCAAGGACCCCGGCGAGGCCTTTGCCGCGCTGCGCGAGCACTATCCAGAGGGCATTTCGCTCATCCGAAAGGAGTTCCATCTGCTCGGGCTTTCAAAGCTCAATTATTCGTCCTATCAAACCTACGGCTGGCAAGCCACGACCGGCTCGGAGGAAGCGCGCCAGCAGGCCCAATTTGTCAGCAGTTTTTTTGATATTTACGAGAATAGCTTCCGCTGATTTTCTTCCGTGCAAAGCTTATAAAAACTGCCGCAGCATCTGCTGCGGCAGTTTTGATTATATGGGATTTGGGGACGCTTAGTCGTCCTTCTCTTCCTCATCTTCCACAAGGTCGGCGGGGTCGAATTCGAGAGTCGCGCCGCAGTTGGGGCACTCGACCTTGCCGTCTTCGAGGACGGAATCGTCGAAGAAGATCTCTTCCTCGCACTCGGGGCAGGTCGTGGCGTAGCACTCCTCCTCGTCGTCCTCATCGTCTTCCTCATCCTCGTAGTCGTCCTCGTCTTCATCATAGACGATATCTTCCACGTCGCCGAGGTCGTCGCTGATGACGTCCAAGCCGTCGCCGAGCTCCATGACCTCGTCGGTCAGGTCTTCGACTTCGAGAGCGATCTCGTCAAGAACGTCGGCGATCGCGAGGAACAGCTTGCCCTCGTTGGAATCCGCGTTCAGGTTCATGCCCTCCATCAGGCCCTTGAGATACGCGACTTTTTCAGAAATACCCATCGTAAAACTCCTTTCTGTTACCGGAACTACGATTTTCCTGTTGCTGCTTACTTAATGTCTATTACTTGGCGCGGCCGATATACTCGCCCGTGCGGGTGTCGATCTGGATCTTGTCGCCGATGTTGATGAACAGCGGCACCTTGATCTCCGCGCCGGTCTCGAGCGTTGCGGGCTTGAGGGTGTTGGTTGCGGTGTTGCCGGCAAGGCCCGGCTCGGTCTCGGTGACCTCAAGGTCAACGAAGTTGGGGGGCTCGACGCCGAAGACATTGCCCTTGATGGACAGGATCATGCACATCGTGTTCTCCTTGACGAAGCGGAACGCATCGCCGAGCATGTCGCGGTTCAGTGGGACCATATCATAGGTCTCCTGATCCATGAAGTAGTACAGATCGCCGTCGTTGTAGCTGTACTCCATGTTCTTGCGCTCAATGGCCACTTCCTCGAACTTCGCGGTGGGGTTGAAAGAAGTTTCGGTCACGCCGCCGGTGACGACGTTCTTCATCTTGGTGCGCACGAAGGCCGCGCCCTTACCGGGCTTGACATGCTGGAACTCGACGACCTGATAGTACTTGCCTTCCATTTCGAATACTTTACCGTTTCTGAACTCACCAGCGGTAATCGTTGCCATAACTATTTCCTCCTGTATTCCCGAGGATATCATCGCTATCCTCAAATTCACAAAGTATCGGTTCTAAACCTATGGTATTTTACCGCATATAGTGCGGCAATGCAAGTGTTTTTCTTGATGTTGTGGGTGAAATTTGCAAATTTCAGTGCTTTTTCCGCTCGTCGTGCGCGCTTGCGGCCTTGAACGGCTGCTGCAGGGCGTGCAGCACATGGTTCCACGCCCCCACCGCGCCGCCGCGCGGCTCGACCATCAGCATCAGAACGCCGCTGCGCCGAGCGCCGAGCGTGTCGGTGAGCAGCTTGTCACCGAGCATTGCCGTCTCCCCCGCGTTCACGCCGTAGCGCGCCATCGCCTCGTGAAAGCCGCGCGTGCCGGGCTTGCCCGCGTGGCCGACGTAGCCGACTTTAAGCGGCTTGCAGAACTTTTCCACGCGCACGGGACTGCGGTTGTTCGACAAAATCGCAAACTCGATACCCGCTTCCTTCAGCGCGCCGATCCAGCGCGTGAGCGACTCGTCCGGCTCGCTCTGGCTCTTGGGCGCGAGCGTGAAGTCGAGGTCGGAGAGCAGCAGCTTCACGCCGTGCTCTTTCAGAAATTCCGGCGTCACAGCCTCGTAATTGTCAAACACCCACTGCGGGCAAAGCAATCTGAGCATACTGATCTCCCATCGCGCATAAAGTATTACGGTTATTATACGCGCCGAACGCGCTTTTCACAAGGGGGGATTTTTCTGCTCACCTACCTCGCCATCACGCCAAAGGCGCTCTCTGAGTGTGCCTCAAGGCCCGCACTGCCGCTCGTCCACGTGGCCTATGCCGTCGGTCAGGGCGGATGCCTGACGCGCTGCGACGCGACTGCTTTCCCGCGCGGCGGGCTCATGGGCCTATCCGACCGCTGTACCGGGGCGATCCCACGCATCGACACGCTCTGCCGCACCATCGTCGCGGAATGCGTCAAGCGCGGCTTTCAGGGCGTGCTGGCGGACTTCGAGACCAATCCGTATTCTGACCGGCTTTCGTTTCTCTCGCGTCTCTCCGCCCGCCTGAGTGCGCGGGGGATGGCGCTCTACTGCCCCCTCTCGCTCCCGGCCGAGGGCGCAGCGCTCCTCGTCGGCACGGGCCTTTCCGGCGGGTCGCTGCGCGCGCTGCTGGAGGAAACCGCCTGCCGCTATGGCGCGGAGCGTCTGGCACTCGACTTGGAACGCGTAATGATGGACTTTCCCCTCCCCTGTCCCTCCGGCTGCGGCACACCGCTCACGCGCGAAGAGCTGCTCGCCCTGCGGGAAAAGCATCCATCGTCCGTCTATTTTTCCCGCGAGCTGATGGCGAAGTATTTCACCTACTCCGCGGAAAATGGCACGCACTTCGTGCTGTTTGACGATGCAGAGACCTTGCGGCAAAAAGTGCGCCTTGCGCAAGGACTTGGCATTCAGACGGCGTTTCTCATGTTTCCGGAGATATCAGATCTGTTACCGGAGCTTTGAGCGGCGCAGCGCGCCGCGGGGGGGATAGCAGCGCCGCAGGCGCTGCACGGGGCAAAGGGGGCCATTCTCTTTCACAAAAGAGAATGGCCCCCTTTAAATCCCCCAAGAGAAAGGTTTTCACATTGCAAGCGAGCAGCTCGAAGAGCTGCAATGCTTGCCGATTGCACTGCCCATAGCGCGGCTTTGCCGCGTTAGCATTGCTATACGATTTGACTTGCTCCTACTATCCGCTGTTGCGCAGCCGTTGGCGGCTCTGACGCCTTACGGATGCGGCACACCCCTTGCGGGTGCCGCTCTGCTCATCTTGTAGGAGTGCAAACTAATTTCCGCCTACCAGAGCACTCATCAATGCGGCGAGCGCAGCAATGCCGCATTCCGCACGCAGTCTGCCGCCGTGCTACCGTCACTCGCGCCTCACGATAGTAAGGCGCGGTTGCGATTGGTAACAGATAGTAGGGATTCATGGCGAAGCCATGTACACCGCACCTGATTCCGCAGGCCGCGCAGCTCTTCGAGCTACAATCCCGCAATGTCGGGGGTCGAGGGGTACTCCCCTCGCCTTTCTCTGGGGGATTCAAAGGGGGTATTCTCTTCGGAAAGAGAATACCCCCTTTGGTGCCGCGGCGCGCACGCCGCTCCCCCTTCCGCGCTTGCGCGGGAAAATCAGGGCACCACTTTGGAAAAGGGTGTAAAAAGACCCGCCACATCTGTGGCAGGTCTTTTTCTGAGCTAATTAGTAATAACGCTTGTTGCGGTTCTTACGGGCGGCCTCGCTCTTCTTGCGGCGCTTGACACTGGGGCTCTCATAGCACTCTCTCTTGCGGACCTCCGCTACGATACCGGCCTTGGCGCAGCTTCTCTTGAAGCGCTTGAGCGCGCTGTCGAGAGATTCGCCTTCCTTGACGTGGATCTCAGACATTTATGTTTTCCCTCCCTCCGATACACCCGGCTTGATCCTGGGCGCTCTTTAAGAGTCACTTACATGACTAACGGTGGTATTATATGAGAAAAATCACGGCTTGTCAATAATCTTTCCTCATATTTTTGAAAAAATCCGAAATTCCGCTCAGCAGGGCTTCACGATCAGGTTGACGAGCTTGTTCTTGACGTGGATGACCTTGACGATCTGCATGCCGGCGATGGCCTTGGCGACCTTTTCATTCGCCTTGGCGGCCTCGACGACGGTGTCCTGATTGCTGTCCACGGGGACGATGATCGTGCCCTTGAACTTGCCGCTGACCTGAACGGCCATCTCCGCGGTGGAGGCGACGGTCTTGCTCTCGTCATACTCCGGCCACGCGCACTGCATCGCCATCTTGCCGTCATGCTTGGCGGCAAAGCCCTTCTGCTCCCAGAGCTCCTCGACCACGTGGGGCGCAAACGGAGAGAGCATGAGCAGCAGCGCCTCAAAGTCACCGCGGCTGACGCCGTTCGAATAGAACTCGTTGACCATAGCCATGAGGGCGGCGATGGCGGTGTTCATCTTCAGCGTATCAATATCGTCCGTGACCTTCTTGATGGTCTTGTGGACGATCGGTGCGTTCTTTTCGGAAACGCCCTCTTCCTCCGTCATCTGATCGGCGAGGTTCCACACGCGGTCGAGGAAGCGCTTGCAGCCCTTGACAGCGTCGTCAGACCAGGTCGCGACCTTTTCAAAGTCGCCGATGAACATGATATAAAGGCGCATCGTGTCCGCACCGTAAGCCTTGACGACATCATCGGGGTTGACGACGTTGCCGAGGGACTTGCTCATCTTGACTGCCGGACGGAGCGCCTGATTGCCGTACTTGGCGATGAGCGCGTCCTTCTCCTCCTGCGTGGAGACGTTGCCGACGTAGTGCGGGTTCTGGCCGAGGATCATGCCGTGGCTCGTGCGCTTGGCATAGGGCTCCTTCGTGTGGACAACGCCGATGTCGTAGAGGAACTTGTGCCAGAAGCGGGAGTAGAGCAGGTGCAGCGTGGTGTGCTCCATGCCGCCGTTGTACCAGTCCACAGGGCCCCAGTACTGCTCCGCCTCGTGAGAGACAGGCTCATGGTCGTTGTGCGGATCCATATAGCGCAGGAAGTACCACGAAGAACCCGCCCACTGGGGCATGGTGTCGGTCTCGCGCTTGGCGTCGCACCCGCACTTGGGGCACTTGGTGTTGACCCAGTCGGTCATCTTGGAAAGCGGGCTCTCGCCGTCGTCGGTCAGCTCGTAGCTGTCCACCTGCGGCAGAACGAGCGGCAGCTCCTCCTCGGGCACAGGCACCCAACCGCACTTGGGGCAGTTGACAAGGGGGATCGGCTCGCCCCAGTAGCGCTGGCGGGAGAATACCCAGTCGCGCAGCTTATAGTTGACCTTTTCGCGGCCCCAGCCCTGCTCGACGGCATACTGCTTCATCGCGGGGATCGCTTCCTTGACGGTCATGCCGTTGAGGAAGCCGGAGTTTACCATAATGCCGGTGTCATCCTTGAGCGTGAAGGCTTCCTTCGTGATGTCGCCGCCCTCGACGACCTCCACGATGGGAAGGCCGAAGGCCGTGGCGAAGTCCCAGTCGCGCTGGTCGTGGCCGGGAACGCCCATAACGATGCCCGTACCGTAGCCCATGAGAACATAGTCGGAGACGAACATCGGCACGACCTTGCCGGTGGCGGGGTTGATGACCTCAATGCCCTCAAGGCGCACGCCGGTCTTTTCCTTGTTGAGCTCGCCGCGCTCAAAGTCACTCTTGCGGGCGGCGGCAGCCTGATAGGCCTCGACCTCGTCCCAGTTCTTGATGAGATCCTTCCACTTCTTGAGCATCGGGTGCTCGGGAGAAATGACCGTGTAGGTCACGCCGAAGAGGGTATCGACGCGCGTGGTGTAAACGGTGACGTCATCGCCGGTGTTGGTCTTGAAGGTGACCTCCGTGCCGGTAGAGCGGCCGATCCAGTTGCGCTGCTGGGTCTTGACGCGCTCAATGTAGTCGACCTCGTCAAGATCGTCGATCAGACGGTCGGCATACTTCGTGATGCGCAGCATCCACTGGCTCTTTTCCTTGCGGATAACGGGCGCGCCGCAGCGCTCGCACACACCTTCAACGACCTCTTCATTGGCAAGCACGCACTTGCAGCTCGTGCACCAGTTGACAGGCATCGTGGTCTTGTAGGCAAGGTCATGCTTGAACATCTGCAGGAAAATCCACTGCGTCCACTTGTAGTAGCTCGGGTCGGTCGTGTCCACCACGCGATCCCAGTCGAAGCCGTAGCCGAGCATCTTGAGCTGGCGGGTGAAGTTCTTGATGTTCTGCGCCGTAATGATGGCGGGGTGAATGTGGTTCTTGATGGCAAAGTTCTCCGTCGGCAGGCCGAAGGCGTCAAAGCCCATGGGGTTGAGGACGTTGTAACCCTGCATGCGCTTCTTGCGGCAGATGATGTCCATCGCCGTAAACGGGCGCGGGTGGCCGACGTGCAGGCCAGCGGCGGAAGGATACGGGAACTCAATGAGGCCGTAGAACTTGGGGCGCTTGTCCCCCGTCACGGCGGCGTAGGGCTTTACCTGCTCCCACTTGTCCTGCCATTTTTTCTCAATGGCTGCGAAATCGTACTTCATGGATCTTCTCCTTTATGTGAAATAGTATTTTGATGCGAAAAAAGTCCCTGACCGTTTTTCAAACGGTCAGGGACGTAACGAACACATTACGCGATACCACCCTGATTCAGCGCGCGGTCACCCGCGTGCCCTCAGCGGCTTCGATAGCCATGCCCGTAACGGAGGCGAACCGTCCCGCCCTTTCAGGCGGGCTGCTCGGGAGTGAGTCATTCACGTGCGCTTCCCCGCCGGCTTGCACCGACCGCCGGCTCTCTTCGGGCGGAAATCGCGCGTCTTTATGCTCCGTCATCGCGTTTTGTATCAATATAGTATGACTATTTTAGGTGTTTTGTCCCGCCTTGTCAAGCGTTATTTTTCAGGTGGGATCGCCCTTACTCCGCGTGGGGCAGGAGCGCGCTCAGATCGACCTCTTCTCCGTCGGCCCAGAGGTGCTCAAGAGAATAGAACTTGCGCGCCTCATCATTGAACACGTGGACAACGATGCAGCCATAGTCGAGCAGCACCCACGTGCCGCCGCGGTAGCCCTCGCGGTGCAGCGGCTCCTCGCCCTTTTCGGTCAGTTCCTTTTCCACCGCGTCGCACAGCGCGTTGATCTGCGTGTTGGACGTACCGGTGCAGATGACAAAGTACTCCGCGAGCGTCGTGATCTTGTCGATGCGGATGAGTCTGATCTCCTTACCCTTTTTGCTGTCGAGCGCCTTGACGGCGATCTCGGCCATTTCTCTGGAAGGTAACATAGGGTTCTCCTTTTCTTATTTCAGTCTGATATTGTTTCGTGTTGTTTCCCGTTACGGGCGCAGCCAATCGGGCATTTCATCAACGACGGTATCGCTGCTGCCGGTATCGCCCGTATTGCCGCCCTCTCCCGTGCCGGGGTCGGTCGGGGTCACGGGATCGACAGGCGTGGTGGGCTCGCTTGGCGTGGTCGTGCCGCTGTTATCGCCCGTGTTGCCCGGATCAACGGTCGTACCGCCGCTGTTGTCACCGGTATTGCCGGGGTTGACCGTCGTGCCGCTGTTGTCGCCGGTATTGCCGGGATCGGTGGCCGTACCTGGGTCGGTCGTCGTGCCGCTGTCCCCTGTGCCGGTCTGTGAGCCGGAGGAGGAATGGTGGTTCTGCGGCTGGGCGGCCTTGCTGTCCTCCACATGTCCTGTGGACGAGGACACCGAGCCATCCGCGTTGACGGACATGATGTCAAGGTCGCGCATTGTGAATGTCTCGACAAACGGGCTGAGCTCGTTGTTGACGAGATCCAAAAGCTCCTGCGCGTTCGGCACCACGTAGGAAAGCATTCCTCCGATCGAACGGCTGTAAACCATCTTGCCGGTGTTCGGCATAGTGACAAAGTTCACCGAGTCGATCGTCAGTCCGCCCATGACGGCCTGCGAGCCGAACCAGAGCATTTCCTCGAACGTCAGGTCCGAGGTAACATTATTTTTCACCGCGCGGGCAAAGTCGCCGATCTTCGTCACGTTCTTGAGCTGCAAAAGCTGCTCGATCATCGCCTTTAAAAGCGTCTGCTGCGTCTTGATGCGGCCAAGGTCACCGTCCGGATAGCCATAGCGCATATCGTTGTCGTGGCGGTAGCGCAGCACCTGCATCACATCGCTGCCGCTGAGTTTGCGGTAGCCCTTGGTCTGGTGGATGTGAAGATCCTGATAGGGGTCGTCGTAGTTCATGTTGCGCGGCACATCGTAATAGACGCCGCCCATGGCGTCCACGATCTCGCCGACGGCATCCCATTCCAGTACGACCTGATAATCCGGCTCAAAGCCGACGAGCTGGGCGATCTCCTTATAGAGCGCCTGAATGCCCTTGTCTCCCCCGCCGTAGTAATTATAGACAGAGTTAATCTTCTTGATATCCCAGGGGACGTTGACCATTGTGTCGCGCGGGATGGACATGACGGTCGCCTTCTGGTTCGTCACGTCATAGCTCGCGAGCAGCATCGTGTCGGTGTTGCCGCCGCCGCCCGTGTCGCGGCCGAGAATGAGCACGGTGTAGAAATCCTTGCTCTTTCGCTCGCCGCCCGCCTTCGGGCGCACGCCGTCGCCATAGTCGATGCCGTCGGTCTGCTCGGTGTTGTTATTCTTGCTGTCGCCGCCCTTACTCGGCAGCTCCGGCGCGCGGATTTTCAGCAGATAGCTGCCGCCGGCGACCACACCGCACAGCAGCGCGATGAGCAGCACCTTGGCAAAGAGCCTCCCTGGGTGGGAAAAGGTCTCCTTGACCTGCTCCCAGGCCTCGTCGCAGTTGCGCTCGAAAAAGCCCTCTTTCCGGTGCGTGTGCCGCCCCTCGCAATAGGGGTCTTCCCTGTCTCTCTCGTAAATCTCTCTTTGATCACTCATGGGTATGTCCTCTCAGATACTCCAGCGCTTGCAGTGTGTTGTGGTGAACGGGGTTGCCCATCTGCTCCATTTCCTCCACGGTCATGGCAAGGCCCATTTCAAGGCCCTTGTCCAAGTCTTCCCACACGACCTTGCGGAGGTCCTCCACGCCGTCGAAGTCGCGGTTCGGCTCGATGTAATCGGCAAGGTAGATGACCTTTTCGAGTAAGGTCATGTTTGCCTTGCCCGTCGTGTGCCATAAGATCGCGTTGTAAATCTCGTCGTCCGCGCCGAACACGTCGCGCGCGAGCGCCGCGCCGGTCTTGGCGTGCAGCAGCTTGAGCGCATGCTGCTCCAGCTCGTCGAGCGCGATGTGGTAGTGCTCGCACATCGCGAGCTGCTCTTCCATCGAAAGACGCTTGGTCGAGTCATGCAGAAGCGCCGCAAAGCGCGCCTTTTCGACGTCTGCGCCGTACTTTTCCGCGAGCGCCTTGGCCGTCTGCTCGGTGCCGAGCACGTGCGGGATGCGCTTGGCCTTGAGGTAGGAGAGCGCGATGGGTCTCAGGTCCTCTAAGGTTAGACGTTTTAAATCGAGATTTGTTCCATAAAGATGCTTGCGGTAAATATATCCCAGCACCGCGGGGGCCAGAAGCCCATCCGTCTCCCTCTTCGGGATGCGCGCGCGCAGCTCCGTCGACGAGACGTCGACAAGGTTCGGCAGCGTCATCGTCACGATGCGGCTGCCCGGAAAGCGCTGGCCGAGGTACTTGCGCTGCGGGGCGAAAAGCTCCTCGCCGTCTTTTTCCGTGCGGCCAAAGGCGCACAGGCCCGCATACTGCACGATCTCGTCCGGCTTGTACCAGTACTGGAACGTCAAGAACATGTCCGTCCCCATCAGAAGCCACAGCTCATCGTCGGGATGCTCCTCATGCAGAATGCGCAGCGTGTCCGCGGTGTAGCTCTTGCCCTCGCGCATGATCTCCATGTCGGAGACTGTGACCTTTACGCCCGTGTCGAGCGCGATCTGCTCGCCCATCAGGCGCGTCATCGCAAGGCGGTCGTCCGCCCCTGCCGCGTCGGCGGAGAGCATCTTGTGCGGCGGGATACCCGCCGGGATGAGCAGGAGCTCGTCGAGCCCCAGATATTTTGCCGCGCTCTCGGCCGCGGCCATATGACCCAGATGCGGCGGGTTGAAGCTGCCGCCGTAAATTCCGATCTTCAAGTTTGTTCGACCTCTTTTTCTCTTTTACACGGTCTTCTTCGCTGCCTTGGGCAGCACGATCTTGTCCTTCTTGTCCTTTTTGTGCGAGGGGCGGTAGAGCACGAATTTCGTGCCGATGACCTGCACCTGCTCGCTGCGCGTCAAGGCGCTCAGCTCGTCGCACGCCTCGCGCGCGGTGAGCATGCTGTTTTCAAGCACGCGGAACTTGATGAGCTCACGCGCCTCCAGCGCGTCGTTCGCCTGCTTGACGAGGTTGTCGCCGATGCCATCCTTGCCGATGTGAACGATCACGTCGAGGTCATTGGAAAGGCTGCGCAGATACGCGCGCTGTTTGCTGCTTAATTCCATAGTATTTCCTTATCCTTATCCTTTTTTATTGATGTTCCGCAAGATAGTTCCTGAGCGTTTCCTTGAACTCCCGCAGTGCCTTGCCGCGGTGCGAGATCTCCGCTTTCTCTTCCGCCGTGAGCTGTGCAAAGGTCTTCCGCTTGTCAGGCACGAAGAACACGGGATCGTAGCCGAAGCCGTTTTCGCCCATCGGCGCGAACGCGATCGTGCCCTCGACCTCGCCGTCGTTCTGCAAAATATCGCCGTTCGGGAACGCGCAGGTGATCGTTGTGTGGAAGTGGGCGCGGCGGTCGGCCTGCCCGTGCATCATCTGCAAAAGAAGACGGTAGCGGCCGATGTCGTCCAGCCCCTCGCCGCCAAAGCGCGCGCTGTAAACGCCGGGGCCGCCGTTCAGCGCGTCGACGCACAATCCCGAATCGTCCGCAATGGCGGGCAGCTTCGTCGCCTCCATGACGGCCTTGGCCTTGAGAAGCGAATTCTCGGCAAAGGTCTCGCCCGTTTCCTCCACCTCGATCTTTACGCCGAGGTCGGCCTCCGACACGACCTCCACGCCGAGCTCGCCCAGAATAGCGCTCATTTCCTTCAATTTCTTGGGGTTCTGCGTTGCTAAAACAAATTTCATCGTCAAACCTCCCACGGGTCTTTTTCCCGTCTCTTCCTGCTTTTTTCTTCGCGCTTTTCTTCCTCGCGCTGCGCCTTGCGCTCTTCGCGCTGCGCGCTCATCTTTTCCTGCCATGCCGTGAACTTTTTGTCGAGCTTATCGAGCGGCCACTCGATCTCCGGCACGGGCACGATGACCACCTTGCAGCTCTCACAGTAACGGGCGGGCGTGTAATAATCTCCTAACAGCCCCGCTCTGCCAAGCCAGACCTGTTCCTTCTCGTCGCCAAATCCGTCTTTGAGCATGCCGTCCTCACCTCTTGGACACCAGTAAATATCACGCAAGACAGGGATGGCTCCATCTCGCATTTCCTTTCCGCAATAGGGGCAAACAGAAGTGATTTCCATATTCGTCTCCTTATTGTCTCGCAGGTTTATGATTTTCCCATCAGATGAGCGCCTTGACGTATTCCTCTGCATTGAACGGCTGGAGATCGTCGATGCCCTCGCCGAGGCCGACGTACTTCACCGGCACGCCCAGCTCCTGCGCGATGGCGACGCAGATGCCGCCTTTGGCCGTGCCATCGAGCTTCGTCAGGATAATGCCCGTCAGGCCCGCCGTCTCGCGGAAGACCTTCGCCTGCTGCAAGCCGTTCTGCCCCGTCGTCGCGTCGAGCACCAAAAGCGTTTCCTTCGCGGCGTCGGGCAGCTCTCGGTCGATGATCTTGCGGAGCTTACTGAGCTCGTTCATCAGGTTCACCTTGTTGTGAAGTCTGCCCGCCGTGTCGCAGAGGACGACATCGACATTTCTCGCCTTCGCCGCGGCGAGCGAGTCGAACAGCACCGCGCCGGGGTCCGCGCCCTCAACCGAGCGGACGATCTCGCAGTCGGCGCGGTTTGCCCAAATTTCAAGCTGATCCGCCGCCGCCGCGCGGAACGTGTCCGCCGCGCACAGCAGCACGCGCTTGCCCTCGCCCTTGAGTCGGTGGGCGATCTTGCCGATGGACGTGGTCTTGCCCACGCCGTTCACGCCGATGACCAGCACGACGCTCGGCTGCGTCGATAAGTCGAGCGCGGTGTCGCCCACGTTCAGCTTTTCAATCAAAATATCGCGCAGCGCCTGCTTCACGTCGTCGCCGCGCTGGATGCTCTTCTGGTACACGACGTCGCGCAGCTTTTTCACCGCGTCGTGCGCGACCGTTGCGCCGAGGTCAGCCATAATGAGGCTGTCCTCGAGTTCGTCATAGAATTCGTCGTCGATGGTCTCCCACACGATGGTGTCGAACCATGCTTTTTTGATCTTCGCAAAAATACCCATTTGTTTCTCCTCGCGCTTTATTCCTTAATGTTGAGTTCCTTCGCCATGTCGTTCATATTGATCGTCAGCACCTTGCTCACGCCGCGCTCCTGCATCGTGACGCCGTAAAGAACGTCCGCTGCCTCCATCGTGCCGCGGCGGTGCGTGATGACGATAAACTGCGTTTTCTGCGTGATGCGGCGCATGTAATTGGCCACGCGCACCACGTTCGGCTCGTCGAGCGCCGCCTCGATCTCATCCATGACGCAGAACGGCGTCGGATGGACTTTCAAAATAGCAAAGTACAGCGCGATGGCAACGAACGCCTTTTCGCCGCCCGAGAGCAGCGTGATCGTCTTGAGCGCCTTGCCCGGCGGCTGAACCTTGATCTCGATGCCGCAGGAGAGCACGTCGTTCTCGTCCTCGAGCTCGAGCGTGGCCTTGCCGCCGCCGAACAGCTCCAAAAACGTCTCCTGGAAGCTCTCGCGGATCAGCGCGAACTGTTCTTTGAAGATGACGGTCATCTCGCTCGTGATGCTGTCGATCACGCCGACGAGCTCGCCCTTTGCCTTTTCCACGTCGTCGCGCTGCTCTGTCAGATAGGTGTAGCGCGTGTTCACACGCTCGAATTCCTCGATCGCACCGACGTTGACCGTGCCAAGGCCGCTGATGGCGCGCTTGAGCTCGCCGATGCGGCGGCTCGCCTTAGCGACGCTCTCTAATTCAATGCGCTGCTCCTGCGCGGCGGAGTGCGACAGCTCGTAGTTTTCCCACAGCTTGTCGAGGATCTGCTGCTCCTCCATCGCGCTCGTCGCACGCTTCTGTTCGAGCTTGCTGACGCTGCGCTCGACATTGAGCACGTTTTCGTTGAGCTCGCGGCCGCGGCGGTCGCTCTGGCTGCGCTCGGCTTCAAGTGCGAGTTTCGCTTTGGAAAGCGCTTCGAGCTCGGCGCGCTTTTCCGTCATTTTGCCGCTCAGCGCGGCGATCTCAGTCTCATGTGTGCCGATCTCGCGCTGCGACTGCTCGCTCGCGGCCTTGTACTGCTCGATGAGCGCTTTTCTGCTCTGCTCGTCGCCCTGCATCTGAGCACGCAGGCCCTCCAAGCTCGCGAGCGACTTTTCCGTCGTCTCGCGCTCGGCGGCATAGCCTGCGAGCGCACTCTTCTTCTCGGCGATTTCGTCGCCGAGGCGCGAGCTCGAACGCAGCAGCTCGCTCTGGCCGGAAAGGCTCTTTTCCGCCTGTGCACGCAGCTCGCCCGCTTCCTTCTCCTGCGAAAGCGCGAGCGCTTCCTTTTCCTCCGCCACGCGCTTCACTTCGCCGCGGCGGCTCGCGATGGTCTCGCGCTCGGTATCCAAACTCTCGAGCCGCTCGCGCAGCGACGAGAGCAATAAGTCATAATGATTTTCATCGCCCTGCAATTTGAGCACGGCGTCCTCCGCCGCGCGCTGCTGGCCCTGTGCGACCTCCAGCTCGTAGCGCGCTTTGGCAAGCTCGCGCTTGGCGTCCTCGGCGGCCTTGGCGGCAAGGTCGAGCTTTTCGGCAAGACTGCCGCGCCGCGCCGTCAGCTCGCGCAGCTCGCCTGCGCGGCTCAGAATGCCTGCGCTGCGAGAGATCGAGCCGCCCGTCATCGAGCCGCCGCGGTTCAAAACCTGGCCGTCAAGCGTCACGATGCGGAACGCGTTCGAAAACCGACGCGAGATCGTGATGCCGCAGTCAAGGTCCTCGACCACGACCGTGCGGCCGAGCAGATTCTTGAAAATGCCGTCGTATTCGCGGTCGTATTCCACCAGCTCGCTCGCAAGGCCGACGTAGCCGTACTCGTTCTGCACGCGCGCATCGCGCAACGCCTCGCCGCGGATCGACGAGAGCGGCAGGAACGTCGCGCGTCCGCCGTCACGCTGCTTTAAGAGTTGGATGGCACTCTTCGCGTCCTCCTCGCGCTCGACGACGATGTTCTGCAAGCCCGCGCCGAGCGCGATCTCGATCGCGACAGCATATTTTTTATCGACCTTCATCAGGTTGGCGACCGGCCCGCGCACGCCGCGCAGCGCCTTGCGCTCCGACGCCTGCATGACCGTGCGCACCGCCTTGTTGAAGCCCTCGTACTCCTTTTCCATCTCGCTGAGTAATCGGATGCGGGAGTCCAAGTTGTTCATCTCCATCGTGAGGGAAACGTGCTTTTCGCCCGTCTCCTTCTCGCGCTCGACGCGCCCCTGCATCTTCATCGTGTGACCGGCGATGATGTTGCGGATGGCGTCGGCCTCCTCCTGCGCGGTCTCGAGCGCCCTGCGGTTCTCCGCGGCGCTCCTGCGTGTGTCGGAAAGCTGGGCCTCCCCGCTCTCCTGCTCGGCGGCGATGGCGCTCTCGCGCTCGTCCATTTCCGAGAGCGTCGAGCGCAGGGCCGCGACCTCGGCGCGGCTGTCCGCCGCGGCGGACAAGGCAAGCGCCTCGCGTCCGCGCAGGGTCTCCGCTTCGCTTGCGGCCTCGCCCGCGTTTTTCGACAGCTCCTCCGCCTGCTTCAAAAGCTCGGAGAGCGCCGTTTCGACTTCGTTTTTGCTTCTCTCCAGCTCTTCGATACGCGCGCGCTGCTGCGTGATCTGCGCATCCATCGAACCCACGCGGTCGGACTGGCTTCTGAGTTCTTCCTCCACGCGCGCGATGTTCTCTTCGTTGTGCGCGATGCCCGTTTGCAGCACCGCGACGGCAGATTCCTGCTCTTTGACCTGCGCGTCGAGCTCGGAAAGCTGCGCGCGCTTTTCCTCCTGCGCGATGTCGTTCTCGTGAATGCGCGCGGAAAACTGCTCCGACGCAGCGTACAACGCCTCTAAATCCGCGTTCGCCTTTTTGAGCTCCTCGCGCGCGAGCGACAGGTCGGTGTCGAGCTTGATGGCGTTCGTCTTGAGCGTTTCCAGATTTTCAAGCCACACGGAAATTTCCAAAAGGCGCAGTTCGTCGCGGTAGATAAGATACTGCTTCGCCGTCTCTGCCTGCGCGCGCAGGGGTTCGACCTGCAATTCCAGCTCGGCGATCTTGTCGTTGATGCGCACTAAGTTTTCTTCCGTGCGCTCCAATTTACGTTCCGTCTCCTCCTTGCGGTAGCGGAAGCGCGAAATGCCCGCCGCCTCTTCAAAGATCTCGCGGCGGTCGCCGCTCTTCTGCGAGAGTATTTCGTCGATGCGGCCCTGACCGATGATGGAATAGCCCTCGCGGCCCATGCCGGTGTCCATGAAGAGCTCATTTACGTCACGAAGTCGGACGGACTGCTTGTTGATATAGTATTCCGATTCGCCGCTGCGGTAGTACCGGCGCGTGACGGCGACCTCGGTCTCCTCCATGCTGGGGAAGATGTGCTCGGTGTTGTCAAGCACGAGCGTCACCTGCGCAAAGCCCATCTGGTTGCGCGTTTCCGTACCGCCGAAGATGACGTCCTCCATCTTCGCGCCGCGCAGCGACTTGCTCGACTGCTCGCCCATGACCCAGCGAATGGCGTCCGAAATATTCGATTTGCCGCTTCCGTTCGGCCCGACGATGGCGGTGATGTCCTCACCGAAGTTGAGCACCGTCTTGTCCGGGAAGCTCTTGAACCCTTGGATCTCCAATGCCTTTAAGTACACGAGCGATATCCTCCTTGGAAAAAGGCGTCATCCCCCACGATAAGGGTATAATGACACATTTTGACTAATACTATATACCATTTTTCCGCCGCCTTTTCAAGTGGATTCGATGAACAAAGCGCAAAAAGACGCCCGAAGGCGTCTAAAACTGTCGAAAAACCCCTAACGGGTTTTTCCGACAAACTTTTTCAGTCTGCTGCACGCACGAATTGTTCGCCTACGGCGAACAATTCGCACACTTGCAGCCTGAGTTGTATTTTCTGTCAGGTACACGCCCCGACAGAAAATGATTTCACTCTATTTGCCGACTTCCATCGGCAAACTCTGCGAGGCTTTTTTACTTCTTCTTTTCGTCGATCAGCCGATACAGCGCGTCCAGCGCGTCAGAGAGGCTGCCGAGACGCTGGATGAGACCGCAGGCCACTGCTTCTTCCCCGTAGAGCACGCTGCCGACGTCAGAGGCGAGGTCCTGCGTGTCCATCATCAGGCGCAGAAACTCGTCGCGCCCGATGCGTGAGTTTTTCGTCACAAAGCGCACAATGCGCTCCTGCAAGCGCTCAAAATACTGGTACGTCTGGGGCGCGGCAATGATCGTGCCGCTCGTGCGCACGGGATGGATGGTCATCGACGCCGACGGCGCGATCATCGTCACCATCGGCGCGACAGCAAGCGGCACGCCGATGGAGTGTCCCCCGCCGAGCACGAGCGAGACCGTCGGCTTTTTCATCCCTGAGATGAGCTCGGCGATGGCAAGCCCCGCCTCCACATCGCCGCCGACGGTGTTGAGCAGGAACAAAACGCCGTCGATGTCCTCGCTCTCCTCTAAATACGCCAGCAGCGGCAGCACGTGTTCGTATTTTGTCGCCTTCTGCGTGTTCGGCAGCAGCATGTGGCCCTCGATCTGTCCGGCGATCGTCAGGCAGTGGATGGCCGCGCGGCTATTTTTGATGACGACCGAGCCGAAGTCGATGACCGGCTGAATGGGCGGCAGCAGCGGCTCCTGCCCGTTTTTCTCCTCGTCCTGCGAGGGTTTCGTTTCGCTTCTCATGGCAAAGTCCTCCCGAAAGTCATTTCCGGTAGGATTTGCAGAAAGCGGACAAAGCATACCCTTTGTGCCGTCGGAAATACGAGCCTCAAACTGAGAAGCACTTTAATATCCCCAAGTCATCAGTTTCCATTCCCCGCCATCGCTGCGAGCCAACCACCAGGACCATGTGTATTCCGTGTCCGGCTCCCAAGCTCCGCCGCCCTCTTTCGGAGAGCGAAAGCTGCTGTCGAACATGATGCATTGTGTAAAAGCCAGATCGTTGTCATTTGCCTTTTCCAAATCATTCATCCACGAAAGGTTCTTTTCATCCGTGCAGACGTCATCTGACGAATATGAAATGCTATGTAATTCGCAGCCTTCCCACGAACCGATCATCTCTTCGATCACCTTTATCGCATCATCCATATCCTGTTCTGTGTAGACAGCCGAATCGCCATAATCGACCGTTATGTTTGACGTTTCCTTGTTGCCGCATCCAGCCAGCAGGGCAAAAAGCACTACGCAAATAACCGATAAGCTGTATTTTTTCATCTTATGGCCTCCATATCTCTCATTTTTCTATATTTTTATACTGCTTATTTTACCAGAAAGCATTGTCCGAATCCAGCGAAAAAGCGCCCGAGGGCGTTTTCCTCGGGCGCTTGCAGCTTTTTATTTGTACGTCAGCAAATCTTCCACGCTCTTGCGCTTCGGCGCGGCGGGCTCCTCATCGGGATAGCCAAGACCGATAACACAGCCGACCTTCTGATTCTCCGGCAGGTTCAAAAGTCTCGTGATCTTCTCTTCGTCGAAGTAGCCCGTGATGACCGTGCCGACGCCGCGCTCCCACGCGGCAAGACAAAATGTCTGCGCGGCGATGCCCGCGTCGAACATCTCAAAGCCCGCCTCCTTCGGCGTCGAGAACGAGCCGTCGCGCTCGTAGCCCGAGCGGCCGGTCACATAGGTAAGCACCATAACGGCGGGGCAGTTTTTGAGCGTCTTTTCGTTCAGCTTGAAATCAAGCACCATCTCCTCCGCCATTTTGTCGATCGTCGTGCGGTCCTCGACGAGCACATAGCGCGCGATCTGCGTATTCTTCCACGAGGGGGCGTAGGCCGCGTCCGCGACGATCTGCTCGATGACCTCGTGCGGAACGGGTTTTGGCTGGTACTTACGGATGCTTCTTCTGCTTCTGATGGCCTGTATCGTTTCCATATTTGGTTCTCCTTTGCTGATGGGTTGAATTCAATGCCGATCCACGGCGTTTCTTTGGCGTTTATCATAGCAGAAGCGGGTGAAAAAATCCAGTGGCAAAACAGCCGGTTCTGCCGATTCATCTTATTGCAGGCCCGTCAGCGGATTTTCCTGGCAAAATCCGTCGGTCAAACTATAGGACATGCCAAGCGTTCCAAACGGGAAATAGTGAACCGTATAATAGGCCCGTCCCGCCGAAAACTGCTCGATGGAAATGTAAATCGGCAGCAAGGGCACTTTCTTTGAGTAAACTCCCACCGACTGCGCGCGGATCTCAGCGACATACTCCTCCGGCACCTCGCACCTGCGTGAAACAAAAGGATGGGAAGAAATGCAGGCCAATATCATACCGAACAGGGCTACGATCAGCAGTGCGATCATCGCTTTTTTGTGTTTCTTCATGTTCTGTCACACCCCTGTGCGTTCCTCTGCTTTCTGCCTCTTCTCCATACGATGATCGCATGGATGATGAGGGACGTGACCGATATTGCGACAATCAGAGAGTGGGATGTAAACGGCTTGCAGTACCATTCCATCGGGTCTAACCTCGACAGCTTTGCCGTCAAATAAGAAGAAATAAAGCTCAGTATATTTCCGATAAAAATGATCGGAACGTTGCCTGTTTTCAGCGCGCAGCGGTACAAAATCACAAAGCTGACGATCATCACGCCGTAATACAGCATCGTCCCCGAAGTAATATCACCCTTCACAGAGAAAAATGCAAACGGTACGCAATACGCGGTGAGCAGCAGCGCTCTGATGAGCCACGATTTTTTCATAAACCCCTCCCATTTTTCTCTCAAAATCTCTCTTTTGTCATCATATCAGGTCTTTTGCGCAAAGTCTACCATATAAAAAGCGCCCGAAGGTTTCCCTTCGGGCGCTCCTTATGTTCACTTTTCTTTTCCGTAGAAGAACAGCGCCACCGTTCCCGGGCCGACGTGGGCGCCGGTGACAGGCTCGTAGACCACGTTCAGGCATTCGCCGGTGAAGCCCTTGTCCCGCAGCAGCGCGATGAGCGCCTGCGCGCCCTCTTCATTGTCTGCGTGGGCGATGCCGAGCATCTCGCTCTTGTCGAGCGCGCGGCCGTCGTAGTAATTCGCAAGCTCCTGATAGGCGCGCTTCATGCCGCGCACCTTGCCGCAGGAGACGATGTGCCCCGTCTCGTCGCCGCGCAGGATTGGCTTGATGCTCAGTACTGTGCCGATCAGCGCCGTCGCGCTCGAAATGCGTCCGCCGCGCTTTAAGTACGCAAGGTCGTCGACCGTGAAAAACTGGCACATGTGCGGTCTTCTCGCGAGCAAATGCGCCTTGATCTCGTCTAAGCTCTTCCCCTCTTCGATCATGCGCGCGGCCTCAAGCACCTGCAAGCCCTCGCCAAGGGAGGCGGCGTAAGTGTCGATCGTAACGATCTTGCGCGCGGGGTATCTTTCCGTCAGCTCGCCCGCGGCGATGACCGCGGCCTGCGCCGTGCCGCTGATGCCGCCGGACATGCCGACATAGAGCACATCGTCGCCCTGAGAGAGCGCACGTTCAAAGTAGTTCGCCATCAGGTCGGGATTGACCATTGAGGTCTTGACGACCGCGCCGCGGCGCATCGCGCCGTAGAATGCCGCACCGTCGAAATCCGCGTCATCGGGATAGTCCGTCTCCTTTCCGTCCACCGTGTAGGAAAACGGCACGACGGTGATGTGGTGTTGCTTCGTCAGCGCAACCGGCAGGTTCGCGGACGTATCGGTGAATAACTGGAGCATGACTCTCTTCCCTTCCTGATCCTTATGCAATATGCGTTATGACAGCTTATCACGCCGCGAGCGCTTATGCAAGTAAAAGCACAGGAAACTTTACACTTTGTTCACCATTGCATGATTTTGGACAGAAAACGCCCTCCCATTTGTGGGAGAGCGTTTTCGAAATCGCAGAATGTTTTCTTATGCCTGCTCAAAGATGGCCTTCATACACTTGTAGGTCATATAGCAGTCGAGCTTGGCGACCGTTTCATACGGTGCGTGCATCGAGAGCACGGGCACGCCCGCGTCGAGCGTGTCGATGTTGCGCTGGGCCATGAACTTGGCGACCGTACCGCCGCCGCCTGCGTCGGTCTTGCCCATCTCGGCCATCTGCCAGAAGACGCCGTTGTCGTTCATCAGCTTGCGTACCTTGCCAACGACCTCAGCGCTTGCGTCGCTCGCGCCGCCCTTGCCGCCGGAACCGGTATACTTGCACAGCGCCACGCCGTAATTGACGAAGGCGGAGTTGCGCTTGTCGTACACGTCGGCAAAGTTCGGGTCATAGGCCGCCGTCACATCTGCGCTCAGGCAGAAGGAGTTGGCAAAGCAGTCAGAAAGCGCGACGCCCTGCGTGCGGCACATGTCGCCCATGAACCACTCAAACGCCTGAGACAACATACCGGACACGCCCTCGGAGCCGATCTCCTCCTTGTCCGCGAAGATGCAGACCGCGGTCTTCTTCGGGGACACAGCGTCAAAAATACCTGCAAGCTCTGCATACGCGCAGACGCGGTCGTCGTGACCGTAGGACGCGATGAAGCTGCGGTCAAAGCCGATGTCGCGCGCCCTGCCGGCGGGGACGACTTCGAGCTCGGCGGAGATGAAGTCCTCCTCCGTAATGCCGTACTGCGCGTTCAAATACTGGAGAACGCCGAGCTTGAAACGGTCGGAGCAGTCCTTATCTTCAAACGGCTTTCCGCCGAGCAGCACGTTCAAGCTCTCGCTCGGGATGGCCTCGTTGAGCGGCTTTTTGCCCTGCTCGCGGCCAAGGTGCGGTAAAAGGTCGTTGATGATGAACTGGGGATCATCCTCCTTGCCGCCGACGTGAACGTCGACCTTCGAGCCGTCGCGCAGCACGACCACGCCGTGCAGCTCAAGGGGGATCGTCACCCACTGGTACTTGCGGATACCGCCGTAGTGGTGGGTCTTGAAGTAGGCCATCTCGGCCTCCTCGTAGAGCGGACGGGGCTTTAAGTCGAGGCGCGGGGAGTCGGTATGCGCCGCGCCGATGTTCGCACCGTGGCTCAGGTCTTCGCTGCCGATGACAGCGAGCATGATGCCCTTGCCGCGGTTATTGAAGTAGACCTTGTCGCCGGCGCTCAGCTTCATACCCGCTTCGTAGGCCTTGAAGCCCTTCTTTTCCGCCAGCTCGATGCAGTACTCCACGCAAAGGCGCTCGGTCTTGCCGTTGTTGAGGAACTTCTTGTAGTCCTCGCAATAGGCCTCCATCGCTTTTTCATCCTCTGCGCTCAGGCGGTCATAGCCATTCTTGGGGGCGTAGAGCAGTTTTTCAGCGAGCTTGTTCTTTTCACTCATCTCTCAGTTTCCTCCTTCAAATTGTTGATGATCGTGTTGATATAGACCTCAGCCGCGTGTTCCGCCTTTTCAGCGGTCGGCAGATCGTTCACAAATTCATAATCGCACTGCGCGCGGAAATAGTCCGCGTCCTTCTGTGCCGCGATGCGCGACCTTGCATACTCCTCGGTGATGCTGTCGCGCGCCATGATGCGCTTGACCCGCATCTCTTCAGGCGCCGTTACGGCGACGGTCGCGTCACAGATCGCGCCAAGGCCGCTCTCGATGAGCTTGATAGCATCGAGGCCGATGATCTCCGCGTTCGTCGCCGCCATTTTCTGCGCCAGCGCGCGCGGGATGCGCTCGTGCACGATGGCGTCGAGCTCGGCGAGCTTTTTTCTGTCCTTAAAGACGATCAGGCCGATGGCGTGGATGTCCACGCTGCCGTCCTGCCGAAAAATGACATCGCCGAACGCCTCGCGCAGCGCGCGCAGCAGCGGCTCGTCATCTTTTAACATCTCGTGATAGACCGCGTCGCAGTCGAGCACGCATGCGCCCTTTCTTTCAAGCGCGCGCAGAAGGCTCGTCTTCCCCGCGCCCGTGCCGCCGGTGATGCCGATGACGATCTTGCCGTCGTCCGCGTCCTCCACATGGAAGCCCGCGGCCTTTTTGAGGCGGTTGCCGATGGCAAGGCCAAGGCCTTTACTGTCCGGACATTGTGCCCAGATCTCGCCCACATTCGTCTCGTCGAACGTCCGCAGCGCGTCGAAGACGTGCTGCGCCTGCGCACGCTTATCGTCGCTCGCACCGAGGGGGTGGACGATGTGCCCGTCGAAGAGCCGCGTGAACTCGTCAAAGCAGATGATGCCGGACTTCTCGCCCGCGTGTGTGAGCAGATAGCGCGCGCTCGCCTTCGCCCCACCGGTCACGACCGTGACGGGGGCCTTAGGCGCATAGTGGCGGTACTTCATGCCCGGGGCGCGCGGCTTTTCGCCGTCATTCATCTTCTGCGTCACGGCCTTGTCGACCGTCACCTCGCCCAGCGCATCGCGCAGGCTCTCGAGCGGCAGTCCGCCCGGGCGCAACAGCTGCGGCGGCGTGACCGTCAGGTCGATGATCGTCGACTCCACGCCCACCTGACAGGGGCCGCCGTCGACGATACCGTCGATCTTGCCCCACATGTCCTCGCGCACGTGCTCTGCCGTCGTGCAGCTCGGGCGGCCAGAGGTGTTCGCGCTCGGCGCGGCGACCGGCACGCCGGATGCTTCGATGATGGCGCGCGTGACCGCATGGTCGGGACATCTCATGCCGACGGTCTCGAGCCCGCCGGTCGTGCGCAGCGGCACGCAGGGCTTTTTCTTTAAGATCATCGTCAGTGGGCCGGGCCAGAAGCGCTCGGCCAGCTTGTAGGCCGCGTCCGGTACATCCTCGCAGTAGCGCGTAAGCCAGCCCGCGTCGGGAATGTGCAGGATGAGGGGATTGTCCTGCGGGCGGCCCTTGGCCTCGAAAATGTGCAGCACGGCGGTCTCATCGAGGCCGTTTGCGCCAAGGCCGTAGACCGTCTCCGTCGGGATGGCCAGAAGCCCGCCGCGGCGCAGAATGTCCGCCGCCTGCGCGATGCTCTCTTTATCCTCCGCCGTGCGGAGGGTAAACCATTTTGTCTCCAATGTTCTCTCTTCTTTCTTAAGCCTCGGTGCTCTCGCGCAGCTTTTCGGCCTGCTCCTGCATCGTGAGCGCATCGATGATGGGGTCTAAATCACCGTTCATCACGGTGTCGATGTTGAAATTCTTGTTCTCGCCCGTCAGGCGGTGGTCAGTCACGCGGTTTTGCGGGAAGTTATAGGTGCGGATGCGCTCGTTGCGCATGCCGCTGCCGACCTGCGCGCGGCGCTCGCTCGTGATCGCACCCTCCACGCGCTCGCGCTCAGCCTCGTAAAGCTTGCTCGCGAGCATCGCCATACACTTGGCGCGGTTCTGGAGCTGGGAGCGCTCCTCCTGACACGAGACGACGATGCCCGTCGGCTTATGGATGAGGCGCACAGCAGAGCTCGTCTTGTTGACGTGCTGGCCGCCTGCGCCGGAAGCGCGGTAGACCTGCATCTCAATGTCTTCGGGGCGGAGGTCGACGTCGACCTCCTCCATCTCCGGCAGCACCGCGACGGTCGCGGTCGAGGTGTGCACGCGCCCGCCGGATTCGGTCTCCGGCACGCGCTGGACGCGGTGGACGCCGGATTCAAACTTGAATCTCGAGTATGCCCCGTCGCCGCTGACGATAAAGTCAGCTTCCTTTACACCGCCCAGCTCCGTGTCGTTGTAGTTGAGCAGCTCCACGCGATAGCCGCGCTTTTCCGCGTACATCGCGTACATGCGGTAGAGGTCGGCAGCAAAAAGCGCGCTCTCCTCCCCGCCCACACCGCCGCGGATCTCGACGATGACGTTCTTGTCGTCGTTCGGGTCGCGCGGCAGCAGCAGCACGCGCAGCTCGTCGAAAAGGCGCTCTTTTTCCGCCTTGGCTGCGTTCAATTCCTCCTGCGCCATGTCCTTGAGCTCGGGGTCGGATACAAGCTCCAGCGCCTGCGCGATGTCGTCCTCACACTTCTGGTACGCGCGGTAGGTCTCCACCACGGCGGAAAGCTCCTTCTGCTCGCGCGTGAGCGCGCGCAGCTTCTTTGGGTCAGCGTAAATTTCCGGCACTTCGAGCAGCTCGCCGATCTCGTCATAGCGGCGCGCGAGCTGTTTGAGCTTTTCCCACATCAGGCCTTGTCCTCCGCAACGAAGTCAGAGCAGGCCTTGACGAACTGGTCGCGCCAGAAGTGGTAGCCCGCGGAATCGGGGCAGAGCGAGACCTCCGCCACGTGCGGCGTCTGCAAATAGAGGTCCATCTGGCGGAAAACGTCCTTGTAGTCCTGCTCGCTCTTGTGCGTGATGAGATACGCCGCGTTCTGAATTTCATAGCCGCGGCGCTTCAAAAAACCGCGAATAACGCTCGAACAGCGGCCCGCCCACACGGGCGTGCCGAGGATGACGAGCTTGTAGTCCGACAGCGGCTTCTGGCATTTCGGGCGCGAAACCGCACTCGTGCGCTTGTGCATCGCGTCAAAGCAGCAGCGAAGGTAGCCCATCGTGCCGCTGCGATCGACCTTGTCGCGAATTTCGAGACATTCGCAGTCCAGCGCCTCGGCGACCTCCTCCATGGCTTTTTTCGTGTTTCCCGTGCGGGAATAGTAAAGGCATAAAATGTTATCGTTCATACTCAGTTTCCTCTCAGCAGGAGCCAACCGGTGGCAAAGGCCTCCCGCACATAGTAGTTGAGCTGTAAGGCATCGTAATAGGCGCTACGCGGCAGCGTCGCCGCCACGCCGCAGGCCGCATCTGTTCCGGCGATGCGCCCCGCCCTAAAAATATGGTAGTCGTTCGTGACAAAGGCGAACGTGTCGCCCGCATCAAGCCCCAGCTCCGCCATGATCTCTTCGCTGTAAGCAAAGTTCTCCTGCGTACTGGTCGATCGATCCTCGCGGTAGATGCGGCTCTCGTCCACGCCGTGGGCGATGAGCCAGTCGGCCATGCAGTCGGCCTCGGAGATATCCTCCCCCGGCCCCTGACCTCCTGAGCAGATGATGGGGATGTCCGGCTTGTCCGCGATGAAGTCAAGCGCCGCCTGCAGCCGCGACGAGAGCATCAGCGACGGCGTCGTGCCGTTCACGCCCGCGCCCAAAATAACCACGCACTGCGCGTCTTCCGCGCGCCCGTCCGTGTGCGCGCCGCGAATAACGAGCGATTCAAGATACCCGAATGCGACAAGCCCTAGACACACGAGCGCGAGCAGAACGCGTTTTCCCCACTTTGCCCATGCATGCTCTTTGTACTGCTCGAGCATCGCAAAGACGATCAAAAGCGCCGTCAGGCACCAGAACAGCAGTCCTGCAAAGCGCACGCCGGGGACGGCCCGGCACGCCGCGCCGAGCACGGCACAGGCTGCTGCCGCCGTCCACAGTCTTTTCTGTCTCTTCATGGTATGTTCCTCATTCGCCCGCCTGCTCGGCGAGCGTTTCCCACTTTTCCATCAGCTCGCTGAGCTTCTGCTCGGCGGCTTCCTTCTCCTTATAAACTTCGCTGTAGCGCTCGTAGTCGCCGCCCGCCTCTTCGAGGCGCTGCTCGATCTCGGCAATGGCGGTCTCCTGCGCCGAAATTTCCTTTTCGCAGATGGTGAGCTGGCGCCGCGCCTGCTGGGCCGAGCGGTTCGGCTTCGGTTTTTCTGTAACCGTCTTTTCCTTTACAGTCTTTGGCATGTGGTCGATCTTGTTCTGCGCCTCCAGTGCCTTGACCTGCCGGTAGCGCGCAAAGCCCATCGGATAGTCGGTGATGACGCCGTTTTCAAGCTCCCACACACGCGTTGCAAAGCGGTTGATGAAATAGCGGTCGTGGCTCACGAACAGGAGCGTCCCGTCGTAGCTCTCCACCGCCTCTTCGATCCACTCGCGCGACGCGATATCGAGGTGGTTCGTCGGCTCGTCGAGGATCAGGAGATTCACTTCCTCATCCATCAGGATGCAGAGCTTGAGGCGCGAAAGCTCGCCGCCCGAGAGCACGCTGACGCTCTTAAAAACGTCCTCGCCCGTGAAGTGGAACGCGGCCAGGCGGTTGCGCGCGCTCTGCGGCGTGATGTTGCGCTTGGAGTAGAGCATCGTGTCGACCAGGTTTCGTTCCGGCACGTCGAATTCGACGATCTGCGGCAGGTACGCGATGCGCACCGACGGGCCGAACTTGATCTTGCCCTCGTCGGGATATTCCTCTTCCATCAGCATCTTGATGAGCGTCGACTTGCCCGTGCCGTTGTCGCCAATGAGCGCGATACGCTCGCCGCCGCGCACCTGCAAGTCCACGTCGTGGAACAGCACACGGTCGCCGAAGCTCTTTTTGAGCTTTTTGAGCGCGAACACCTCGTCGCCGTAGAACTCCTGCGACTTGAACTGCGCGCTCAGTGCCCGTTCCTTCGTCGGCTTGTCCGTCGTGCGCATACGCTCGATGCGCTTTTCCATCGACAGCGCGCGGCGGTACGTCTTGTCCATGCCCTTGAAGGCAAACATGCGCAGCTGCTCGGCGCTCTTTTCAAGCTGGGCAATCTTGGCCTGCTCCTTTTCGTATTGGCGCATCTTTTCCAAATAGCGGCGCTCTTTTTCCACCGCGTAGAAGCTGTAGTTGCCGCTGTAAAACTCCGCCTTGCCGTCGAGCACCTCAATGACGCGCGTGATGGTACGGTCCAAAAAGTAGCGGTCATGCGAGATGGCGACGACCGTACCCTTGAACGTCGAGAGATACTGCTCCAGCCATTCGATGGCGTGCAGGTCCAAATGGTTCGTCGGCTCGTCGAGAAGTAAAATATCCGTATCCTCCAAAATGAGGCGGCCGAGGTTCACGCGCGTCTTTTCGCCGCCCGAGAGCGTGTCAAACAGGCGCTCGCGCATCTCCGGCGGGATGGAAAGGCCGTTGGCAACCTTGTTGATGGGCGTCTCGGTATCGTAGCCGCCGAGACCCTCGAACTTGGCCGAAAGCTCGCCGTAGCGGCGCAGCGTCTCTTCGCTCTCGTCGCCGCTTGCCATCTGCTGGGAGAGGGCGTTCATCTCGTCCTCCATCCTCTGCATGCGCGAAAACGCACTCTTGAGCACGTCTTCGACCGTGTAGCCCTCGGGATACACGGGGATCTGTGAGATGAGGCCCAACCTGCGGCCCGAGGCGATGCTCACCTCGCCCGCGTCGTAGTCGAGTTCACCCGTCAGGATGCGGAAAAGCGTCGTCTTGCCCGCGCCGTTTTTGCCGAGAAGGCCCACGCGCTCGCCCGTGTCGATCTGAAAGGTGATACCGTCCAGTATTTTCTTTTCGAGGTCAAAGGACTTGACGAGTCCCGTAACACTGATGTCGATCATGCTTTGGTCAGTTCCTCTACGATCTTCTCAAAGTGCATGGAGTGCGAGGCCTTGACGAGCATCGCCGTCTCCGCCGTGAACGCCGCCTTGACGGCGCCCATCGCCTCGTCCACGCTCCCGAACCACTGCGCAGAGGGGTTCCCTTCTGTAAAGTATTTTGCCCGTGCACCGATTGCGATGACAGTGTCGATGCCGAGCTCTTTGGTGAGTGCTCCGATTTCCTTATGCGCACGCTCGGTGAGCTCTCCGAGCTCCGCCATATCGCCGATGACGGCAGCCTTTTTGCCGCCGCTCGCGCCCAATACGCGCAGCGACGCCGCCATCGACTGGGGCCCTGCGTTGTAGCAGTCGTCGAGCAGACGGCGATTTTCAGAAAGTGAAATGACGTGCATACGCGAGCCCGCCGGTTCATAGGCCGCAACACCGCGCTCGATCTCTTCCTTCGTTTCGCCAAGGTACTCGCCGATGGCCACGGCTATCGCCGCGGAGTAGACCATGTGCTTGCCCGGCGCGGGGATCGCGAGCGCGTAGCGCTCCTTCTCCGTCGTCACAACGCAGCGGATACCGTCGATGCCAAGGTCTTCGACCTCGCTGACGCGGACATCGCAGTGCTCCGACAGGCCGTAGCGCAACGTTTTCTGCGGCAGAGAGACGGTGTTCAAAAGCTCATCGTCGCCGTTTAAAACGGCGAGGCCGTCTTTTCTGAGATTTTCGAAGATCTCGCACTTGGCCTTCAGAATGTTTTCGCGCGACCCGAGGTATTCAATGTGCATGTCGCCGACGTTCGTGATAACGGCGATGTCGGGCTTCACCATCTCGCCGAGGTAGCGGATCTGTCCCGCGCGGTCCATGCCCGTCTCGATCACCGCCGCCTGATGTGCGCGGGAGAGGCCCAGCAACGTCTGCGGCGTGCCGATCTCATTATTATAGTTGGCCGCGGTCTTGAGCGTATGGAACTTCACGCCCAGTATCGAGGCGATCATTTCCTTTGTTGTCGTCTTGCCGACGCTGCCCGTCACCTGCACAAAGGGAATAGAAAACTGCGCACGGTACCACGCGGCCAAGTCCTTGAGCGCAAGCAGCGTGTCAGGCACCTTGATGTAAAACTTTCCGGGCAGCAGCGTTTCCGGCACGCGGGCGCACAGACAGCCCTCCGCGCCCGCGGAAAGCGCCTTTTCGATATAGTCATGCCCGTCGAAGCGCTCGCCGACGAGCGGCAGGAAGACCTCGCCGCTCTTAACGGTGCGGCTGTCGGTGTTCACGCCGAGGATCTTCGCCGTCCCCTTGCCCTGCAGCAGCTCGCCGTGCACCGCCGCGAGCAGTTCCTTTACCGTGATGGTCTCCATTTACAGCCCTCTTCTCTGCTTCAGCGACTCTTCGACGATCTTCTCGCACAGCTCCTCGTAGCCGATGCCGACCGCCGCCGCCTCCTGCGGAAGGAGGCTCGTCTTTGTCATGCCAGGCAGCGTGTTGATCTCAAGGAAGTACGGCGTGCCGTCGGGCGTGACGATGAAGTCCGCGCGGGAGTAAACGCTCAGGCCGATCAGGCGGTAGACCGTCTCGGTCGCGGTGCGCACGCGCATCTCCCAGTCCTCGGGGATGGGAGAGGGGCAAATTTCCTCCGCCGCGCCGGCCTGATACTTGTTCGCGTAGTCATAAAAGCCCGTTTTCGGGATAATTTCGATGGAGGGCAGTGCCTTGCCCGCGATGATACCAACCTGGATCTCGCGGCCGGAGATGTACTGTTCGAGCACGACCTGCGCGCCGAACTGTAAGCACTCTTCAAGCGCTTTTTTGAGCTCCGCGCCCGTATGCGCGATGGAGACTCCGACAGACGAGCCGTTGGCGACCGGCTTGACGACGCAAGGGAGCTTCGTTTCCGACACAAGGCGCGCGATGTCGCCTTCCGTGTAGCGCACGGTGCGCCACTGCGGCGTGATGACATATTCCGACACAAGACGCTTCGTCAGGTCCTTATCCATCGCGATGGCGCTCGAGAGGTAGCCTGCGCCGGTGTACGGAATGCCGAGCAGGTCGAACGCGGCCTGCACGCGGCCATCCTCGCCGCAGGTGCCGTGCAGCGCCAGAAATACGACGTCCGCCTTGGCGCACACATCGAGCACGCCGGGACCGAAAAGGCTCTTGCTCTGGTCCTTGCGGCTCGCGCGCACAGCGGCGAGGTCGGGCTCCGCCTCGGCGACGGAGTAGTCGCCGCAGAAGCCGTCCGGTGCGTCGAAGACATCTTCGAGCTTACCGTCGTAGTCCTCAAAGCCCATGAACATATCCACCAGAATGGCTTGATGTCCGCGCGCTCTCAGCGCGCGGCATATCTTGTTGCCGCTCGAGAGCGACACATTGCGCTCCATGCTCAGTCCACCTGCTAAAACAACGATACGCATACCGTTTTCCTCCTTATTTTTGAAAGGGACGTCGCCGCCCCCGTTTATCCATACTATATTAGTTTATACTTTACCACAGCTTTTTCCCAAATACAAGCAAAAGAGAGCGGCGTGAAACCGCTCTCTTTTGTTCGCTTTTCTCACTTTTTGCCCTTAGCCGAAAATGCCGGAGAGCAGTCCGCCCTTTCCCGCGCGTCCGTCCTTGAGCGTCATCGCCGCGCTGAGGATCTCTGCCGCCTGCGCACGTGTCACGCCCGAGCGCATCTCGTCAGTGGAAAAACGCCCACTCTCGATCACGCTGACGGACTGCAAATTCGCCACCGCCTGTGCGCACCAGGCGTTGTCCGCGTCCTGCACGTCGTAGTCCGAGAGGTCCACGTCCGTCACGCGAAGCAGCCGGTTCAGCACGACCGCGGCCTCATTGAGCGTAATGGCGTCATTCGCGCGAAAGGCAACGCCCTCCGCCGTGCTGACGCCGGACACAACGCCCGCGTTCAGCGCGCTCACGGCGTAGCCCTTCGCCCAGGTCGGGATGCTCGCATCGTCGCAGAAGCCGGTCATCTGCACATCCTCCTCGCTCACGTCCATTGCCGCAAGCGCCATCGCGACAAATTCACCGCGCGAGAGCGTGCGCTCGGGCTCAAAGAAATAGCTGTCCCCGATCTTTGCGCCCACAAACACGCCGTGCTCGGCAAGATCGACCGCCGCCGTGTGCGCGCGATCACCGCCCATGTCGGCGTAGCAGACGCCGCTATTCGCCTTTTCGATCGTGATGCTCACCGTCGCGGGCAGCGAGGTGTTGCCGTAGGCGTCGATCGCCGTGTAGGTGAAGCTGTCCGTCCCCAGCTTGCCGCCCGGCGTGTAGACAAAGCCGAGGCCGTCCTCCGTCAGCGCGACCGTGCCCTTTTTCGGCTCCTGCGCGATGGCGAAGGTCACCTCGTCGCCCTCGTTGTCCACCGCGCGGAATTCGCCCTCATACGCGACGCCGCGGTAGACCTTGATCTCCATGTTCTCCGCCACCGGCGCGCCGTCGGCGGCCTTGACCTCCTCCTTGCTCTTGCCGAACAGCGCCGATGCGCTCTGCGCCGGCACGAGGGTGAGCAGCAGCAGCGCCATCACAAACGGCAGCGCGCGCCACATCTCTTTTCGCTTTTCCATATTGAAATGCTCTCCTTCCAAATAAAACTTGCAGAGTTATTGTTTGTATTGTGGGCAATTATATGCAAAATTGCAGTTCTTGCAGCGTGATGCGCTGCTCCGTGTTCCCCGCGCCGCGCAGGGGACACGGACAAGGGGGCCATTCTCTTTCACAAAAGAGAATGGCCCCCTTGAACCCCCAAGAGAAAGGTTCTGATTGGCAGTCTCGGGCTTGAATGACCTTTATGCCTCCGGAATGAGAATACCTGCGCGCGGCGTTGCCGCGTTTGGTGTTGCTATACGACTTGGCCTACTTCTACTACCCGCTGCCGCTCTGCTCATCTTGTTTTTGTGCAGCCTAATCACCTACTATCGGCAATACATATCGTCTTGGTAATGCGTACTGCGGCGAGCGAAGCAATGCCGCCTTGGCAGGCAATAGCAAGTTTGTGCAAATCCGAAGTAGACGGAGATTGCGTAAGGCTAACGACACGCAGGCAAAGCGACAGCGAAGATAGAAGAAAGTCAAATCGTTTAGATACATCATCAAGCAGGCACCTGATTGCGCAGCGCGTGCAGTTCTTCAAGCTGCAATCTGACAATACAAAGTCTTTCTCTTGGGGTTCCAAAGGGGATATTCTCTTTTGCGAAAGAGAATATCCCCTTTGACCCGTGCAGCGCCTTTGGCGCTGCTTCCTCGCGGCACACGTGCCGCGACTCACTTTGCACCTGAGCAAAACCGCACAGAGAATTTTGGTCCCATAGTAAATTAAATGCAGAAAAAAGTTTAACGCTTTTTTCTGCATTATTTTTTTATCTATTTCAGGGCTTGAAATGGGAGAAACGAGGTGACGAATGGTGAAGAAGCTGACGCTTGAGGACCGCAGAAAGATTGAACAGATGTGGAAGGACAACGCTTCCCCCTTAAAGATCGCCGCCGAGCTGGGTATCAGCCAGTGCACCGTGTACACGGAATTGAAGCGCGGGCAAGAGACCGACGAGCGGACCGGCGAGATGGTCCTGGACCATAACTTCCGCCCGGAGTACAAGGCCGAGCGGGGCGAGAAGACCTATCAAAGCAATCTGCGCAAGCGTGGCCGCCGTCCGAAGGCCGCGCCGAGCATGGAAGGAGCCTAAAGAAATGACCAACTTTGAAAAGATCACGCAGTCCCCGGAAGCGCTGGGCGAGTTCCTTTCTTCGCTCCCTGTGCTGGAAGGCCCGTGGGACGAGGAGTTCCAGAGAAATTATTGCGCTGGCTGCGGGCGCGTGAATTGCGATGCCGGAAAGGGCTGCCCCTACAAGAAACAGCGGAACAGCCCGGCATGGTGGCTGAGATTGGAGGCGAAGACGGATGCGGGCCAGTAAAGCGGACAAGTTCTATATGGGTATGCTGCTGGCGATCATCTGCTTCTGCCTTGGCCTGCTCCGTATCATGGACGAAGCTGACGCCCGCCGGGCGGCGGAGCGAGAGACGCTGATCATTGTCGAGCCGCCGACCATCGTGGTCCCAGCCTCCCAGCCGGTCCAGACGGTTTACTTTGAGCCGGACCCGGAGCCGGAGGAACCGGCGGCGGAGGTGTTCACGTTCAGAGAGGACGTGCCCCTGAGTGCGGAGCTGCAGGAAGTCTTGTGGGACGCCTGCCAGGAACACAAGGTCGAGTACGCGCTGGCCCTGGGCCTCATTGAAACGGAGAGCAGCTTCAACCCGGAGGCGGTGAGCTATGTCGGCTGCTATGGATTGATGCAGCTCAATCCCGACTACTTCCCCGCTGATCTATCACCAGCGGAGAACATTCAGTACGGTGTGGCCTTTATCGCTGAAAAGCTGGACCAGTACGCCGGGAACGTCGGCGCGGCCCTGACGGCCTACAACGCTGGGCACGACACGGGGAACCGCGAGTATGCCGAGAAGGTCATGGCGGCGGCGGAAAGGTGGAGAACAGAATGAAACTATTGATCGGCGGAAGCCCGTGCACCCATTGGAGCATCGCGCAGACCAAGAACCGCGAGACTGAGGCCAGCGGCATCGGCTGGGAGCTGTTCCTGAATTACCGCATCGCCCGCGATAAGTACCAGCCGGACTACTTTCTTTATGAGAACAATAAATCCATGTCCTCCGCAATCCGGGCACAGATCACGGCGGAACTGGGCGTGGAACCCGTGCTTATCAACTCCGCACTGGTGAGCGCACAGAACCGCCAGCGGCTCTACTGGGCCGGGAAGCGCAACCCCGATGGTACATACAGCCAAGTGCCGGTCGAGCTGCCGGAGGACCGTGGCATCCTGCTTCGGGATATTTTGGAGACGAAGGGCGCTTTGGTCGTCAATGCGCTGGAAAGCTGGAAGTCGAGAACGGTCGATGCACACATGGGAAAACTTGAAAACAATCTTGTGCCGAGAATGAACGACCCGAACCCAGCCAAGCAGCAATATGACTGCATAGCGGAACCGCTCCATGTCTGCGCGATAGACGGAGAAGATGCTGTGCTGGTCGATGCAGAGAAAAATCAAACCGTCCGTCGGTCGATCAGCGACATCGTGGAGAAGAAAGGCTACCTGCCGGAGATGTTCAACCCATACAACCGTGCAGAAGTGTCAGAGAAAGCACCTACCCTTTCGACCGGGAGCATGGTCACGAGCAGTTGCGCCGTGCTGGTAGTAGATGGTGCGGTGATAAAGGCCGCCGCTCCTCCCATGCAGGTGAACGAGGCGACGAAGCTGGGGTACACAGTCATTCAGCCGGGCGAGTGTGTGGACCTTGCCATGCCGCAGAGCAAGACGCGGCGGGGCCGGGCCATGAAGGACAAGACGAATTGCCTGACGACCTCGTGCGATTTTTACGAATACTGCGGGACCCTGGACGCGCCGATCTATCAGGTGCGCGACGGAATGATCACGGTCAAAGGGCAAGAGTACCCTATCAAGCTGAGGGACGGCTGCTACATCATCCGCAAGCTGACGGTCCGCGAGTGTATGCGCCTCCAAACGGTGCCGGAGACCTACGTTTTCCCCGTAAGCCCCAGCCAAGCCTACAAAATGCTGGGCAACGGCTGGACCGTGGATGTGATCGCGCACATCATGGGCCACTTCAAGGGACTGGCGGCGGGGCCGGTGGAAGTCCTGTCTATGTACGATGGCATGAGCTGTGGGCATATCGCCCTGGACAAGCTGGGCGTGGAGATCGCCAGCTACCACGCCACAGAGATCGACAAGTTCGCCGTTCAGACCACGCAGGCGAACTTCCCTGATGTGGTGCAGCTCGGAGACGCCTTTCAGGTCCGGGAAGATGGCTGGACCTATGCAGGACTTACCGGCGGGACCTCGGAGGCGGCGGAATGAAGCGCACTGTGAAGGCAGACTACTCCCGCACGTGCGAGGGCTGCCGCTTCCTCATTACGGAGCCGTGGCTGAACGATATTCCGTCCTTCCGCTGCGGCGCAGATGGACGATGCAAGGGGTACATCGTCGGAATTGAACGGCTCCTGCCATACATTCCGGCCTGGTGCCCTGAGCTAAAGGAGAACTAAAGAATGAAATATGCTGTGATCGTTACCTATACCACCGGCGAGAGGACCGGCGCGACCGTGACGGCGAGCGGATGCGCCGCCGCCTGGGACAAGGTGTTTGAAATGTTTGATAAGGCCGATGTGCGCGGCGTGGAGCTGGCCGCGATATTGACGCCGGAGAGGAGAAAGTGATGAATGTCGTTTCTTTTGGCGGCGGGACCAACAGCACCGCCATGATCATCGGAATGTACCTGCACAAAATCCCGATAGACCTGATCTTATTCGCTGACACCGGTGGAGAACAGCCGCACACGTATGAGTTCATTGAGACCTTCAACGGCTGGCTGGAAAAGCATGGTCTTCCGAAGATCACCTCTGTACAGTACCACGACAAAGACGGCAACCGCCTGACGCTGGAACAGGAGTGCATCAACAGCGGGACGCTGCCCTCCATCGCCTACGGCTTCAAGCGCTGCTCCCTCAAGCACAAGATCGGGACGCAGGAAAAGTTCTGCAACAACTACCAGCCGTGCAAGGATGTGTGGACCAGCGGCCAGCGCGTCCATAAGTTCATCGGCTACGATGCCGGGGAGACCCGCCGCATCCAGCACGCCGCCCCCATCGACGAGGTGGACAAGAAGTACGAAAAGCACTACCCGCTTTATGAATGGGGCTGGACCCGCGAGGAGTGCGTGCGCGTGATCGAGCGGGCCGGGCTGCCGAAGCCAGGGAAAAGCTCGTGCTTCTTCTGCCCTTCCATGAAGAAGAAGGAAATACAAGCCCTATGGGAAAATCACCCGGACCTGTTTCAGCGAGCCATCGACCTCGAACATGGAGCCGCCGCCACGAGCAGGACTGTCAAGGGCCTGGGTCGAGACTGGTCCTGGGAGAGCTACTACAACGAGTTCATGGCGAACAAGGAGTTCGAAGACGCGCAGATCACCTTCGACGAATTGTTCCCGGACAGCCCCGGCGGCTGCCTCTGCGGTGCTCCGTGCGGCTGCTACGACGGATAAGGAGGTGCGCCATGACTTATGAAAGAGCTGCTGAGATTTTGGACCCGGAGCACCGGGAGACATACGAGAGCCTTGAAATCGTGGACGAGGCTTGCCGGATGGGCCGGGAGGCTCTGTTCCGGCGGATGCCAGGATCGCCGCACCCGGACGGGGACGCGAACATCCTGGCCTGCCCGACCTGCGGGAGCGGCGAATATCTCTACAACGAGGACGGGAACCGCTGCTGTTTCTGCGGCTGGTGCGGACAGGCCATCGACTGGAACGCGGAGACATTCAAGGCGGCAGGCCAGATGAAGCCCGTGCTGAAATATCCGGGGAGCAAATGGCGGCTGGCGGAATGGATTGTATCCCTCATGCCGCCGCACAAGAGCTATCTGGAACCGTTCTTCGGGAGCGGGGCCGTATTCTTCAAAAAGCCGCCGAGCCGTATCGAGACCATCAACGACCTGGACGGCGAGATCATCAACCTGTTCCGCTGTATCCGGGAACAGCCGGAGGAGCTGATGCGGGCCGTGGCCTATACGCCGTACAGCCGGGGCGAGTATGAACAGGCGTGGGACCATTTCAAGGCAGGAGGACAGGTCCGACCGGACGGCATCGAAGCCGCCCGGCTGACGCTGGTACGCTACTGGCAGGCCCACGGGAGCACCGTTGTTTACAAGGGCGGTTGGAAAAATGACCGCGCCGGGCGGGAGTACGCCTACGATGTGCGCTACTGGCGGCAGCTCCCGGAGCGTATCGCTGCCGTGGTGGAACGCCTGAAAGATGCGCAGATCGAGCAGGTCCCGGCGGTCGATGTGATCAGGCGCTTCCGCCACCCGGACGTGCTGATCTACGCGGACCCGCCTTATATGCTGCATACGCGCAAGGGCAAGCAATACATCGTGGAGATGGCGGAGGAGGCCCAGCACATCGAGCTTCTGGACGCATTGAAGGAGCATCCGGGACCGGTCATTTTGTCCGGCTATGACAACGACCTGTACAACGAACACCTGCAGGGGTGGAAAAAGCTGCACCGGCGGGCGCAGGCGGAAGGCGGCGCGGTAAGAACGGAAACGGTGTGGCTGAATTACGTACCGGAAACGGGAGGAAAAGTGTATGAAACTGTGTGATAGGTGCCGGGTATCCGGCTGCCTGCTGACCTACGGCGGGAAAGCCTGCCGGGAGGCCAGAAAGCAGGAGTGCCCGGACGTGGTGTTCACCCGTGCGGACAAGATCAGGGAGATGGACGACGAGGAGCTGGCCGTAGTCATTATGTGCCCGCACGACGGGGACGAGGACAGCTGTAAGGGGTCGCCGGATGCGCAGACGTGCATCAAGTGCTGTCTGGAATGGCTCCGGGAACCGGCGGAGGTGCTGTGATGGACGAGAAAGTGATCTATTCATGCGTGGACCAAGAGCACAACACCTGGAACTGCCGGGGATGCGGGTATATCGAGACCTTCGAGGCGGACGGGCCGGTGGAAAACGGCTGGAACTTCTGCCCCGGCTGCGGCCATGAGATTGAGGTGGAGGCGGTCAGCCCGTGTCCATTCGACAACGGGAACTGTATGTGCCAGTTTTGCGAGGCTCAGTGCAACAACGGTCTGAACTGCTCGGACTGCCGCTACGAGGGAAAACCTGTGCACGACATCCACCTCTGCACGGGCTTCGTCGGAGACATCACCCAGTACATTCGGAACTGGATGCGCCATCACGGCGGGAAGGCTGATACCTGAGCGCGTGAGCGGTACATACCTATATAAACTAAAGGAGGACAAGCACATGAGCGAATTGACGCTGCGATTTGAGGAGGCCCGGCTGCACGTGGAGGGCGACGCCGATCTGGTGGCGCGCGAGCGGGCGGCGTTCCTGGAACACCTGGGCCGACTGGACCGCCAGAGCGAGAAGGCCGGTGAACTGCTGGCCGTGCTGCTCCGGGCCGGGCGCGCCCCCGAAAAGGCCGAGGAGCCTGTGAGCAAGAAGGCAGAGCCGGAGGAACCGGCGGAGGAAAAGAGTGCGACGCAGGACGACTTATGCAGGATGCGGAGCATCCACGTCGGCTTCGTCAGCCCGTCCCAGTTGAAGCGGGCGAAGGCCGAGGGCAAGCTGGACCACCTGCTCGCCCAGCGCGACGAGATCGAGGTGCCGCTGGATACCGGCGGGACCGTCACCGTGGTCTGCTGCTACGTGACGCCAACTTCGGCACGTTTCGTCTTCAAAGACTGCTGGGACGAGGGCGTGATGAACGACGAGGCGACCAACAAGACCGGGTATTTCAAGAGCAAGGGCCGCAAGCACGTTTTGGAGGACATCTACCCGCACATCGCGGCGGAATGGCGGGAGATCATCGTGCCCCGGACCTTCGTGGAGACCATCGAGGGCGAGCGGGTAGAGTATTCGGACCCGCTGTGGCTGCCTTCGGCGACGGACGTGTTCGGTACGCCGGACGGGGCCTGGTGGAACGACGGAGACGACGACTTCCAGCTCCCGGTCTTCGCCCGTGAGCGCGACCGCGTGAAGGAGTGCGGCGACAAAGGAACGTATTTCTGGTGGCTCCGCTCCGTGCGTGCGAGCGGCACGGGCAGCTTCTGCCTTGTGAGCACGGACGGGTCTGCGGACTACGGCAGCGCCTACATTTCGTATGGCTTCGCGCCGGGCTTTGACATCTGATCGAAAATCGAAAAAATCTCCGGTGCGTAAGCGCCGGAGAACAAAGGAGACAGCCATGGTCACATCCGATATTTGCAAAGGCAATCCGGGCGCGCTGACGTTCGTGATGCTGGCCTATGAGTACAATCCGTATCGCGCCGAGGCAGCGTTCCGGCGTATGCAGAACAACGGCATCACCGGGGACAAGTTGTATATGCTCTGGAATGACTGCTGCGACCGTGATGTGGAGCAGGCATTGGTCAACATGGAGTGCATGAGCATGGAGGAGATCGTGTCCCACATCAACTACGAAGGCGGACGGGGCATCCCCATTCCGAAGAAAGAAAATCTGTGGTGGCTCCGCTCGCCGTATCCGAGCCAGATGGGCGGTGAGCAGATCGACGAGATCGTCCGCATCACAAGAAATCCATATCTGTTCTAAAAAACATTCTCCCCCGGCGCTCGCTGTGGGAAGCGAAAACCGGGGGAGAAATCTTCAAGATTTTGCTGTGCGTGGGGTCATTTCCTACTACATATTGTACCACAATGCACGGATAAAGTCAAGATAGCGGCCTCGACGCAGGATGCAGAGAGGCGCGCCGCAACGCCGCCGGGAGGCGGCGGACGGGCTTGTAATGGGTATTATCCTTCTTGCGAAAAGCATCGAGGAAGGACCAGGAGACGATGCAAAGGGGTACACGGATGATAAACAGGTCTTTCATACGGGAAAAGGTCGTTCACTGTGGTAAGAACTTCCTTTCACCGGAAATCTATCCGTACAGCGGACAACAGCAGCAGGCGGTCGGACGGAAGCGTGGGAAGAAAGTCAACGTCTCTGCGCCGAAGCAGAAGAACCTCAATGACCGGAGAGCCAAGCGCTATTTCATTCAGCTCGCCAACAGCAATTTCGGCGTGGGTGATCTGGTGGTCCATCTGACCTACGCCCCGGAGTTTCTGCCGGAGAGTGAGGAGGAGGCCGCGAAGATCGTCGCCAAGTATCTGCGCCGGGTAGCATACCTGCGGAAGAAGCGGGGCCTTCCCCCTCTCAAGTATCTGCTTGTGACACAGATCGGACGGAAGAAGGATGGGACCAACCGCATCCACCATCACATTCTGATGAACGGCGGACTGGACCGCGACGAGGTGGAAAACCTGTGGTGGGAGACCAAGGGCACAAAGGACCGGGAGCCGGTCATGTACGGATGGGCAAACGCTGACCGCCTGAGACCGAACGCAAAGGGCATCGCCAGCATGGCCGGGTACATGGTCCAGGACAGTGCCGGGAAAAAGCACTGGACGCAATCGCAAAATCTGGAAAAGCCGTGGCACCGGGCACCGAATGACCGGAAGTACACGCGCCGCCAGTTGGACAAGATCGCCAAGCTGCCGGAGGACAGCGAGGAGTTCGTGCGTTTTTGGGAAAAGCAGTATCGCGGCTGGGAGCTGGTGGAGTGCGAGAAGTCATTCAACGAGCAAACAGGATGGTATTTCTACCTGACCATGCGGCGAGCGCATATAAAACAGAACGGAGGGCTGAAATGACAGGAGAAGAACAGTTCAAAGAGCTTTACCGGCGGTATATCCACCGGGAGGGCGCGGAGGAGCTTTTGGAATGGATGGAGCGGGAGACGGATTTTTTCACCGCGCCAGCCAGCACAAAGCATCACCTGGCCTACCCCGGCGGACTGGTGGAGCACAGCGTCAATGTGTTCCGGGAGCTGCGGAAGGTCGTGATCGACAACGAGCCGACGATGGAGGCCGTCGCCATCTGTGCGCTGCTCCATGACCTGTGCAAGGCGAATACATACGTGCGGGAGCATCACGCGGGACCGGGCGAGGTCTATTCCTACGTGAAAAAGGACCGCTTCCCCATGGGACACGGGGAAAAGTCTGTCTACCTGATCGCGCGGTTTATGAAGCTGGAAGACGAGGAGGCCCTGGCTATCCGCTGGCACATGGGCGCGTGGGACGACGCCGTACGCGGCGGGAGCCGTGGCCTGAACGAGGCAATGAAGCTGCACCGCATCGTGTACGAGCTGCACGCGGCGGATATGCGGGCCACGCATATCGTGGAGGCTGGTATGGCATGAAGGGACGACGCGGAGCGCTGGGCCAGTATCACGCCAGCATGAGCAACAACCGGGGCCATGACTTCGAGGAGGCCATCCGTCAGGCGTGCCTTCTGTACGCGAACCAGGGCCGGGCGAAGGTGGAGAAGACGCCGGAACCGTTCCGGGTGCTGGAAAAGCGGGAAGGCGGTATTTTCGTGGGCCGCTTCACCGCACACGCCCAGCCGGACTTTCAAGGCACGTTGGACGGCGGGCGAAGTATCATTTTCGAGGCGAAGTACACCACCACAGACGCCATGAAGCGGGACGTGCTGACGGAAACGCAGATGGAGACCTTGGAGCGGCACCACCGCTGCGGAGCGCTGGCAGCGGTGTGCGTGGGTATCCAGGACCGCTTTTTCTTCGTGCCGTGGCCGGTGTGGCGGGACATGAAGGGAGCCTTTGGGCACATGAGCGTTTCGGCGGCGGAGCTGGAAGACTTCCGCGTGCGCTTCACCGGGGCGGTCCTGTTCCTGGACTATGCACACAAGATTGGGGGCCGGTGGATAACCGGGGCCGACTGTGAAATCGAACGATGGAGAAGGAGTAAATAACATGAGCATTTTTGAGATTATCTTTGCGAACTTCTGGACCTGGGCGGGTACGGTCGTCCTGGTGGCGACGCTGCTGGACGGCCTGGCGAACGTGATCGCGGCCATGCGGAAGCCAGAGCGCTCCGTGCGCCGGACCAGCTATTCCGACGGCACCAGCATCGTGCAGATCGACAACGCCACGGCGGCGGATGTGGACCGGGCCGTGCGCGCCATCAACGGAGCGGAGAGCGGGAGGACTGGCCGATGAAGCTGAAAAAGGTCGCGGCGCTGTGCGGCAGCGCAAATGCGTTCTGCCTGTTCGACCGTGTGGACGGCGACGGGGTTGTGACACAGTGGCTTGGGGACGGGTGCTGCGCCTTTCCCCTCCACGGTCTGCCGGTGCTGTCGGAACCGGAGCTTTACCGGATGTTCGACGTGTCAGAGAAGAAGCAGGACAAGATATATTTCAATCACAGCGCGCTGCCGGAGGGCCTGAACGTGGAAGACTGGTGCCGCTCTGAGGTCCGTGCGGAGGATATGGACGTGACGATCTCCTCCGGCGGGAAGGTGCTGATGCCGCTGCGTTTCCCCGGCGGGCTGCTGTTCATCCAGAGCAAATACCTTGGGCCGCTGGAAGACCAGATGGATTTTCTGGAACTCTACGTGCGCCGGTCGGACAGTGGCGGGCGCTATGTGGTGGCAAAGACGGGTATGCTGGTAGCGGGCGTGATCTTCCCGGTGCAGGCCGTGAACGAGGGCTTTTGCGACAAGCTGGAAGAACTGGCGTCGCTGACGCGGCGGGAGCTGGACAGGCATTTGTCCGCGCCGCCGGTGGCTGAGGAGGAAGACAAGGACCAGGAGAACGTCTTCGGAGGCAGCGATGGGGAAACGTAAGCGGCCCATGCCGTCCTTCTACGGAAAGAACATCGCCCAGCACGCCCAGCGGCGATTTTTGGACCGGTGGGAAGCAGAGCACCGGAAGAAAAGCGACCGTATCCTGATCGCGGATGAACTGGATAAAGCGCCGGACCGCACACAGGAGGCCCGGCGGGAGGAATAAGCAACAGAAACGAGGCTGACAGATGCGCGAGAAAAACGTGAAAGAGATCGTCCGGTATTACTACGAGATACCGGAGATGGTGCGCCTGCTCAAGACGGAGCAGCGGGAGCAGGAGAGCTTGTACGACACGCTGAAAGGAACCGGCGGCGACGGGATGCCCGGCGGCGGAGGCCCTGGGAAACCGGTGGAGGCTGCCGTGATACGGCTGGACGAGCGGGGCGTGTATGAGCGCCTGCAGGAGATACACGTGCGGCTGCTGGTTTTGGAGGGCGACGCCGCTGCCGTGCGGGGCTGTTTGGACGGCCTTTCCGGTAAGTACAAAAGCATCCTTCAACTGCGGCACAAATGTCACCATAGCTGGGCGAATATCTCGGTACGCATGGGAGCACCGGACAGCACCGTGCGGAACTGGTACGACAAGGCAGTTTTGTGCCTGGGCGAGGCGCTGGACGAGGTGCCCATGGCGGAGGAGCTTTTGGAGCGTGCTTCACGCGCGCGTACATATTAAGCGCCGAAAAAATCGAGGGCTGGCGGGAGCTGCTTTTTCACCTGACCTTTGGTGAGGGCGGCGGCCCGGCGGCTGTGGGACGAGCTGTTTCAATTTCCTGTGTTTTTCTGTCAGTGAAATCGCGTGCGCAAAGACTGTTTCCGGCGGGAACGAATGGCCCGTGGGAAAACAATTTGCGAATGGCATAAAAAGCACCCCGGCGGGCTGTTGGTCGCAGCCTGTCGGGGTGGCGTTCGTTTTATGGCGGTTTTTGTGATCAAGACCGCCGATTTTGTGATCATGGGCGGCTTATTTGTTATCAGCGGGAGGGTCAAGCGTGAGCGGCTGGCCCTCGCGGGTCATGCGCTCAGTGCAGGCTTGGAGCACATACGCCTGGATGCTCTGCCCGGTGGCCTTGGCGGCGGCGCGGATGGCATAGCCGACGGCCTTTTGTGGGCGAAGGCTGATGTAGTCGCATTTGGCGTTGTAGGCGTCATTGTTGCGGCGCTTGCTTTCACGTATGGGCACGGTCATTCCTCCTTTTCGTGGTAGTCCGTCAGGTCGATCATGTTGATCGTCGGCGGCGGGGGCGTGAGCTTGTAGAAATGGCCGTTTTCGTAGTGCTGGTCGGTCACGCCGTCGTACCAGCAAATATCCCCATGGAGCGCCTGCGCGGCCTCCATGCGGGTTTGTGCCTGCTGATCGGTCAGGCCGTCGAAGGTGAGGCGCTGGCCGTCGGCGAACTGGGCCACGAGACGGTAAGCGGGGAAAATGTCGGCGTTTTGGTCCATGGGAGCCTCCTTTGGATTTGGGTGCATTATAACACGCTTGCGTGTATAAGTCTATGGGTTATTTTGCGTTGGAGCGGGCTTTGATGGCATCGCGGGCCGCGATCAGCAAGGCTAACTCCTGCCGGTTTTCTGTGCGCTGATGGTTTTGGACATAGCGCTCGGCGGTTTTACACAGGCCAGCAAGGTTCATGCCGGGGCGGCCCGCTGCTTCCTGCAAACAGGCTGTCAGATGAAGAATGTGCTTGCGCTCGATCTCCTGCGCGGGTTCGCTTGGGTCGCCCGCGATATATGCGCGGGCCTGAGCATCGTTCAGTTTGGATTTCATAAGGCCACTTTCTCCCCGTATGCCCGATAGGACAGGCGTTTTGTTATCCGGCGTAGGCAAGCTGTTCTTTCAGGTGCTCGATCTCGTGCTGCCAGGCCGGGGCCATGGGGCTGTCGGGGAAACGGTCAAGCGCTTCGTAAAGTTCGTCGAGGCGGGTGATGATGGCGTTCTCGCTGGGGATGTTCCATTCCATTTTGTGCTCCTTCTGCCCTCGTGACCTCCGGGGCGGGATTTGGTTTGTTATTCGGTAAGGCCAAGGGCGCGGCGGGCGGCGGCTTCGGCGTTGGGGGTAAGCTGGCGCTGCCATGCGCTGTACCGGGGGGACCAGTGGAAGCCGTTTTGTTTCAGCGCGGCGCGGGTGTCCTCGTCGGGCTTTTCGTCAAAGAGAATTTGGAGCCGGTCCGCTTCCAGGTTGCGGACGATCTCACCGCCGGGGAACTTTGTGCCGTCGGCGGGCTGCTCGGCGGCTTCGGCGCGCTTGTCCAGCTCGTCGAGGCGGGCCTGTACGCGCTTGATCTTGCCGCGAAGGCTGGTCAATTCGTAGTCAGGGACGGGAGACTTCACCCAGGGGCAGCGCTCTTTTGTGTCGGCGAAGCTGGCGGTGAGCTTGGCGGCGGCCTCGGCGCTCATGCCGGGGAAGCCGTCGAAGGATTTGTGCTTGCGGTAGTAGGCGTTCAGGGCCTTGCTTTCGTCGAGCTTGTTTTGGAGCTTTTGGAGCTGGTCGGCGAGCATTTCGCGGGCGTGAGGGTCGGCCAGATCGACCGGGCCGGAGCCGACGGCCTCGATCTTGTTCAAGATGGCCTTGATCTCGTCGTATTCGTTCCAGAGGGTGCCTTCACGGGACATCTGCTTTTCGTGCTTGCGCATATTGTAGCCGCCTGCGCCGGAAATGAACTGGCTGGGATAGCTGGCCTGGTTGCGGTTGTAGTCGTTCATCCACTGGGCAAGGCGGCGGGCGTAGCGGTCCAGCAGCGCGTCGAGCTTGTCGTGGTAGAAGGGGCTGACGCGGGCTTTTTTTGCCTCCACCAGGGCGGCGGCCTTGTCCACGGCGCGCCGGTATTCCGCCGTGGCGCTGCCGGGCTTGTAGTCGCTCATGTGGACGCAGTAGTGAGCGTTGCGGGCCGTCTCCTCGTTGATCTCGTAGTAGCGGGCGGCGGGCGCGGGCGCTTCGGCGGTCTGCGGGCCGATCATGCTTGTTTGTTCGTCCATTTTGTGTACCTCCGTTTTGTGTTTTGGGGTTTCGCTTATGGGGTCGGGTCGCTTTGTTGTCCGGTGCGGCCCGCGAAGGTGTCCGGCGGCGGGGTCAGATCGTGCCCCATGGGGCGGCGTTGTAGTCGGCGGTGTTGGAAACGAGGAAATGTGTGTAGACGCGGGAGAAGTCGATCAGGGCCAGGAGCAGCGGGTCTTTTCTGGTGGCGTCCTCGCTGGCCTGGTATATCTCGCAGTCGATCAGCTTGGCGAGCTTGTAGTGCCAGGGCAACAGCTTTTCGTGCTGGTCCTCGCGCTCCCGCTCCTGTACCAGCGGCGGAACGCTGGGCATCTCCGGCGGCGTGGTGTCGGCATCGGTTTTGTAGCGTCCGGCATAGGCGCGGCTGTTCAGGTCGTACAGGCGGCGGAAGATCAGGCCGGAGCAGTAGAAGCCGTAGCGGTCGCGGCAGTCGCTCAGGGCCTTGTAAAGGCTGTCGGGAGCGTCGAAGCCGAAGCGGTTGAAGCCGCTGTTGAGGATGTATTCCAGGGTGTTCGCGGTGGCGGCGTGGGCCTGGTCGGACATGATGAAGCAAGACATTTTGTGTACCTCCGTTTTGTGGTTTTGGGTTTTGGGTCACAGCTTGAGAAGGCGGCGGGCCGCGTCCTCGTCGATGAAGTTTGTCCAGCCGCTTTCGTGCAGCTCCTCGGCTGCCTCGTGAAGCGTGATCTTGCCGGATAAAACATCATCGCGCAGGCTGTCAAGAATGTTCTTGATGGGAAGCATGGTATCGGCTCCTTTCGGTTTTGGTTTTGGGTTTACCCATGAGCGCCCGCCCCGGCGGGGGCGGCTGGACTTGCACCAGCGGCGGCGGGGTGCCGTCGGCCTTGCGGGTTTTGGGTCAGGCGACGCGGAAATAATAGGCGTTCTTTTTGCCACTCCACTTGCCACCGGCGGCCTCGATCTCTTTTTCGTGGGGCTTTGTGTCTCCGGCGAGCCAGACCACCGGCGCGGCGGTCGTTGCGCCCTTGATGGTGGCGGTCAGGCCGCCAACCTCGGCCCAGCGGGCCGCGATGATCTCGGCGGCGGTTTTGGGTTCGGGCTTCTGCTCGGCGGGCTGTTCCGCCTTGGTTTCGTGCAGCTCGGCCAGCTTGTTTTTCAGCTCGTCGATCTCGTTGGCTGCCCGGTACAGATCGCCGCGCAGGGCGGCGGCTTCTTCCTGGGCCTGGGCCAGTTCGGCGCGGAGCTTGTCGGCCTCGCCGGTTTTGGTGTTGTCCTCGGCGGCCTCGGTGAAAAATGCCTTGATGGCGCGGGCCGCGTTCGGCTCGGCCCTAATGGGCATGACCACGGCGAACGGCTCGTCATTGACATAGGCGACGGCGGCGGAGATCGCGGACGTGGTGCGGAGCTGGGCGGCGGGGTGAAGCGCGTCAATGAACTTTGTGTCATAGATCGCGGCGAAATCGGCGACGGCGTTGTAGTAGCAGGCGGCGGGGGCCTTCTTCGCCTGGACCGTGAACGGGGCGCGGGCCAGCGGCTCGGCGTCGGCGGTGTCGCGGACGGTATCGGCGAACAGCTTGACCAGATCGAGCTTGTGCGCCTCGTCCTCGTGCTTGCCGTCCTTGTCGAACGTCCACGCGCCCGGCTCGCAGCAGGTCAACGGCTGGACCGTGGCGGCGTACTCCGGCGCGTTCATGGTGCAGAGAAGAAAACCGTTGCAAATGTAGATCGTGCCGTCCTCGGAGACCTGGCACAAGATACGCTCGGAGCCTTTCAGGGCCTTCGCGGTGTTGGTGGTGTAGCGTCCGGTAAACTTTTTCATGGGGTGTTCCTCCTGTTGTGTTGTTTTGGGGTTTGCTGTATGGGGCTGGGTTGCTTTGTGCGGTGCAGCCCTGCTAAAGTGTCCGCTTGTGCTGGGTCAACGCTTGGACTTCTCGACCTGCAAGGCGTGGAAAAGATGGGCCTTCGTCATGTAGAAATGCGGGTCGGTTTCGGGGGCGTCCTTGCCGTCAGCCTCGGCGGCCTCGCGGGCGGCCTTGCCGGGCTTGTCGGTGTACTTCCAAAGCTGGCAGGTCAGCGCGGCGTGCTGGCCCTTCTTCACACTGTACCCCATGCGCTTCCACTCGGCGAAGGTGTGGAACGTGTCAGCGGCCAGCATGGCGGAGAAGATGTTCTCGGCGCTCTCGTCGCTGCCCTCGTCAACGGTGATCGTGACGGCGGCGCGGCGGGCGGCGATCTGCTCGGCGGTGTAGGTGGACTGTACCAGCTCGGCGAGCTGGGCGGGGGTGAAGGTGTTGCGGACGGTCTCGAAGATGATCTCGTTGTTAGTCATGGCGTTTTTCCTTTCCGGCCTGTTCGGCCTGTACACTGTTGCGTGTCGTTTTCTGCTGCAAGCATACACTGTTGCGTGTCGCTTTGTCAAGCACTTTTTTTCGGCGGCTGGGTGTTCCCCCTATGGGGGAAAATTTTTTCAGCGGCCCCGGCGGCGTTGCTTTTTCCGTGCGGGTGTGCTATGCTTTACCCGTGGCCGGGCGGCGGCGAACTCGCCGCCCGTGCCGGATTGTCAAGCGTCGGGGGATGTCGTGCGAGGACTGGCCCCCGGCGCTTTACTTGTTCAGCCGCTCGCGGAGCTTTTCGCGGAACTCCTCGATGGTCTTGCACTCGTCAGCGAGTATCAAGAGCCGGAGCCGTTCGGCCTCCTGGGCCTGCTGTACAAGCAATTCGCCTGTGTTCGGCGTGGTCATGTTCACCTCCCCTTTCTGGTCGCCGTTGTCGGCGGTTCGCTGGGCGGTGGCCGCTGGGCCGTCCGCTTGCCCCGGATGATAGCGGCGATTTTTTGCGCCGTCAATAGGCCGAAATCCCTTCCCACGGCCCCCCTTTAGGGGGCCTGGGAATTATTTTTGCACAAAAATCTGTGGCGATTTTCTGTGCAGATTGCACAGGCTGGGGGACTATAGGGGGCATATTAGCATAGCTTACCAGGAGACGAGACCGGGCGCGGTAAATACCCTCGGCGGCGGGCCGTGGCCGTTTTCGGCGGGCCGTCCGGCGATGGCGGAGCCGGGGCGCGGCGGAACGATGGGCAGGCCCTCGCCGGAGCTGGGGCCAGCCGTGGAGGCGGGGGCCGTGCGCGCCTGCCGGGTAGCTGACCGGCGGCGGAGCATACCGGACCGGCGCAGGCCAGAGCCGCCAGCCGATAAACAGCGCCAGCACCAACGCCAGCGAGCCAAGCAAACGCGCCCGCCCACCTATGCGCAAGGCAGGAAGCAGACCGCCAGCACCGCCAGCCAGGCAGAGGCCAGGCACCGCCCCGCCAGCGCCGCCAGCACCAGCAGAGCGCCAGCCAAGCAAACACGCCCACCCGCGAAGATACCAAACGCGCGAGACTTCTCCTCACCGCCATTGATAGCAATACACCCCCTCCTATACCCTCCCCCGGCCCGGCGGCGGGTCCTCCCGGCGCAGACGAGGACCTTTGCGGGTTCGAGAGCGCAAAAATTGATTAGGTGCGATGCATTTTTTTCATTTCCGGCGGGTCCGGGCGAAAAAATGGAGGGGGGTCAAAAAATATGGAACGCGCACGCGGGCGGGGGCGCGCGAGGGAAAAGGAACGCGGGCGGGCGTGAGATCGGGACGGGTATCATTTTCGCGGCGTCACGAAAATGGTGGAAGGAGCTGGCGCGGCGGAAGCTGCTGGGGTGCACGGATGGACCACACGCGGGCGGGGACGTTACGCCGGGGTGGTGATCTGGTACGCGGAGGGGCGTTTTGTTCCGGCGGGTTGGGCTTTTGGTACGCCTGGGAAAAATATTTTTCGGAGTTAGCAACTTTCGCAGGTTTTCCGTGTTACATTGATATTGTGCAGTAATGGCTCATGGAGAAATCCATGGGCCTTTTTCATTGGCGGGGGCCGCTGTGGTCGTGGAAAACCAGGCGGGTTTCGCATCCTTTACCGCTGAAAGGGTCAGGGTTCAAGTCCCCTCTGGCCGCAGGCGGCACCGAATGGAAAACGTCCTGCTGCCGCCGAAGGTCTGCGCTCATGCGCGGAAGTATCCACTGCGCGGCGGAGGTAGGCGGAGCGGGACACGCTGCATACCGGGACGGGAGGAGCTGCGAGGCAGCCCGCCCCGGTCCCGGAACTATTACAGGGACGCGGAGGCGAAAGGATACCGGATAGACAGGGGTGAGAGCAAATGCCGAAGCGGAGTGAGAAACGGGACGCCGCCAAGGCTGAATACCTCGCCCGGAAAGGCCGGGGCGAACTGGTAGACCTCCGGGAGCTTGCGGAGGGCCTGGGCGTCAACTATCAGACCTTGCGCAACTGGAAGTCGGCGGATGAATGGGAGAAGGCGGAGCCGAAGAAGAAACGCGGCGGCCAGCCTGGGAACCGGAACAGCGCCGGACATAAAAACGCCGCCGGGAGCCACAAGGGCGCACCGGCGGGCAATCACAACGCAGAGAAGGATGGGGCTTACAGCACCATCTTTTTTGATACGCTGAGCGAAGCCGAGCGGGAGCTGGTGATGAATACGCCGGTGGGGAGCCGGGCGGCGCTGGAACACGAGATGCAGATACTCAAGTTCCGAGAGCACCGGATACTCACCAAGATCATCGAATATGAGCAGGCCCCGGAGGACGAGCTGTATTTGAACAGCGTACTGGATATGCGCCAGCCTGCGGGCCGGGGCGACAAGAAGATAGACGGGGCCAGACAGCAGATGGGAATGTACAGCAAGGACAGCGCCTTTGCACGGGTGCTGAAATTGCAGGATGCCCTCTACAAGGTGCAGGGCCGCATCGCAAAGATCGCGGACAGCCTGCGGGCTTTGGAGGAGAACGAGAAGCGCCTGGAACTGGAAAAGAAGCGGCTGGAAATCCTGCGTATGCGGGCGACGGGCATGGTGGAGACACCGGACCCGGAGACCGGCGAGGACGCGGCGGAGCTTTGGCCGGAGGGAACGGAGGATGCAGATGGACCCGAAACGGTTTGAAAACACATACACCTATCACGCACCGAAGGGCGACCAGACGGCGCGCTATGAAAAGCTGAGGGCCAAGGCGCGGGAGCTGGCGGAGCTGATCGAGGCGTGTTGCCCGGACAGCCGGGAAAAGAGCCTGGCGCACACGAAGGTGGAGGAAGCGACTATGTGGGCCAACGCCGCCATCGCAAGAAACGAGTGACGCTATGCGCCTGTACACGAGTAAGGTGATCGCCGACTGGCTGGGCCTGACGGAGCGGCGGGTGCGCCAGCTCCGGGACGAGGGCATCATCGAGGAGCAGGCACCGGGCCTCTATGACCTGCGCGCCACTACGCGGCGGTACATCTCCTACCTGCGGAGCGGGAGCCTTGCCGACGAGCGGGCGGGCTTGACCCGCGCAAAGCGGGAGGCGGCGGAGATGGAAAACGCGCTGCGGCGCGGTGAGCTGCACCGGACGGAGGAAATCGAGACCGGCATCAAGACGATGCTTTTGAACATTCGCGGGCGGTTCCTCTCTCTGCCCGCGAAGCTGTCCCCGGCTCTGGCGGCCATGGGCGGAGACCAGGCCAGCATCTTCGACGAGCTGAAACACGCCATTGACGAGACGCTTGAGGAGCTGCGGGACTTCAACGTGGCCTTTGCACAAGAGGAGGACGGGGATGGAGAAAAAGAAGAATAAGGACCCGTGCGCGGGCTGCGTGTGGAAGCTGTGGACAGGCACGAGCGAGAAGGTGCTGTGCTCCCTCCCTGTATGCAAGCGCGCCGAGTATGAGCGGATGCTGCGGGGCGAGAAGGAGCCGGACCATGAAGAAAAAGCGCCGGACGATTGAGCTTGCCCCGCAGACGGCGGAGATGTTCGCCAGATGTGTGGCGGTGCTGAAACCGCCGCCTGAGCTGACGCTATCCCAGTGGGCGGACACCTACCGGATGCTGAGTGCGGAGAACAGCGCCACGCCGGGCCGGTGGCACACGGACAACGCGCCGTACCAGCGGGAGATCATGGACGCCATCGGCGACCAGCACGTGCGCAAGGTCGTGGTCATGTCTGCCGCGCAGATCGGCAAGACGGCCATGCTGATGAATATGCTCGGCTACTATATGCACTACTACCCCGCGCCTGTGCTGGTAATGCAGCCGACCCTCGAAATGGGCCAGACGTTCAGCAAGGACTTCCTGGCTCCCATGATACGGGATACGCCGGTGCTGCGGGTGCTGGTAGACACAAAGAGCCGCTATTCCGGCAACACGATCTTGAAGAAGAACTTTCCGGGCGGCCACGTGACGATCATCGGCGCGAACAGCCCGGCGAGCCTTGCCAGCCGACCGATCAAGGTGCTGCTGTGCGACGAGGTGGACCGCTACCCGGCCAGCGCCGGAACAGAGGGCGACCCGCTGCTCCTGGCGCAGAAGCGCCAAACGACCTTTTGGGACAAGAAGACCGTTATCGTATCGACACCGACCATCAAGGGAAGCAGCCGCATCGAGACGGAGTTCCAGGAGACGACGCGGGAGGAATGGAACGTACCGTGCCCGAAGTGCGGGCATTATCAGCCCCTTCGTTGGGCCAACATCGTATTCGACCGGCACGACCTGAAAAAGGGCGTGCGCCACAAGTGCGAGCGCTGCGGGCGCGAAAGCAGTGAATACGCCTGGAAGGCCCAGGAGATCAAGGGGCATTTCGTGGCGGCAAATCCGGGCGCGGCGGCGCGGGGCTTCCACCTGAACACGCTGGCCTCCACCTTCTGCGGGTGGCAGGAGGTCGTGGAGAAGTTCCTGCTTGCCAAGGAGATGCTGGACCAGGGCGACCCGGAGAAGATGAAAACGTGGGTGAACACAGAGCTGGGCGAGACCTGGGAGGAGCCGGGCGAGCGGCTGGAAGACACCGAACTGGTGAACCGCCGCGAGGTATACGACGCCCAGGTGCCGGAGGATGTGCTGGTGCTGACGGCAGGCGTGGACGTTCAGGACGACCGCTTCGAGGTGGAAGTCGTGGGCTGGGGCGTCGGCAAGGAGAGCTGGGGCATCCGCTACCAGAAGATATACGGCGATATGCTCAAGGAACAGGTGTGGCGCGATCTGGACGCCTTCCTGACAGCGACGTTCAGCAAGAAGGACGGGACGCAGCTTCCCATCCTGTGCACCTGCATCGACAGCGGCGGCCACCACACCGATCAGGTCTACCGCTTCACCAAGGAGCGCTACGAGCGGCGCATCTTTGCCATCAAGGGCAAGGGCGGCCAGGAGGTGCCATATATCCGCAACCCGTCCACGAACAACCGCGTGAAGACACCGCTGTTTGTTTTGGGCGTAGACGCGGGCAAGGCGCTGGTGTATCAGCGCCTCAAGCACGAGCCGCCGGAGCGGAAGGGGCCGAACTACTGCCACTTCCCGCTGAACGAGGAGGCCGGATACGACGAGCAATACTTCCGGGGCCTGACCAGCGAGAAGGCCGTGGTGCGGTTCCGCAAGGGACGGAGCGTGACGGTGTGGGAGATCAAGGACGCGAGCTACAAGCGAAACGAGCCGCTTGACCTGCGCAACTACGCCACCGCTGCCTTAGAGATCGCAAACCCGGTGCTGAAAGGACCGGAGGAGACGGAGACAGAGCGGCGGCAGAGGGCAACCGGAAGACGCCGCCTGAGTGGAGGTATTTAACATGGCAGTTTTCAGCAAGGAGCTGTGCTCCAAGAAACTGAATACATGGCTGGCGGCGGAGGAAGCCGTGGCGACCGGCCAGAGCTATCAGATCGGGACCCGTATGCTGACGAGAGCAGACCTGAAACAAATCCGGGCGCAAATGGAATACTGGGCGGCGAAGCTGGCAGAGGCCGAAGCCGCTGAGACGACCGGCGGCAGAAACCGCCTGTACCATTTCGTACCCCGTGATGTGTGAGGAGGGCGGCCATGGCAAGGAACTTTATCGACCGCTGCTTCGAGGCGGTGGCCCCGGTCCATGCGGTGCGCAGGAGCGCCGCGCGGACGGCGCTGCAATTTCTGAACAGCGGATACGGCAACTACGGCGCAAACCTGACGAAAAAGAGTATGCGCGGCTGGGAATACCACGGCGGCAGCTCCAAGGAGGACATCGAGGACAACATCGACGTACTGCGCCAGCGGAGCCGCGACGCCTACATGGGCGTGCCGGTGGCGGCCTCGGCCCTGAAAACGCTGCGCACGAACGTGGTGGCGGGCGGCTTGATGCCAGCGCCGCAGATCGACGGCGCATTTTTGGGCCTGTCGGCGGAGCAGACGGAGGAGCTGCAGGAGAAGATCATCCGGGAGTTCTCCCTATGGGCGGACACGCCGGAGTGCGATATGGACGGGCTTGGCAACTTCTACAAGCTGCAACAGCTCGCCTACCTGGGCTACCTGATGAATGGCGACGCCTTCGCGGCGCTGCCCATGTGCGAGCAGGTCGGCCAGCCCTACGGCCTGCGGGTGCGCGTGATGGAGGCGGACCGGATTTGCAGCCCGGACGGCTATGACCGGCTGGCTCCGTGCACGGTGCAGGGCTACGAGGTCCACAACATCGTGCAGGGCGTGGAGACGAACGCGGAGGGCCGCGTGGTGGCCTACTGGGTATGCAACCGGCATCCGCTTTCCGACACATCCATGCTGGGCAGCGGCCTTAAATGGACGCGCGTGGAGGCACACGGCGAGCTGACCGGGCGGCGGAACATCGTCCACGTGATCACGCGGGAGCGAGCGGGCCAGCTACGCGGCGTGCCCGTTCTGGCTCCGGTGCTGGAAGCGCTCAAGCAGTTGGGACGGTACACGGACGCGGAGATCAATGCGGCGGTCATTTCCGCCATGTTCACGGTGTTTGTGCAGCCCGCCACGGCGACGGACGACCGCCCATTCGGCGAGATGCTGCCGGAAAATATGCTGATCGACGCAGAAGACCAGGGCAGCGTGGAGCTGGGCAGCGGCGCTATCGTGGGATTGAACCCAGGTGAGACCGTCGCCTTCGCGGACCCGAAGCACCCGAACGCCGGGTACGACAAGTTCACCGAGGCCATGATCAAGCAGATCGGCGCGGCGCTGGAAATCCCGCCGGAGGTCATTTCCAAGCAGTTCTCCACCAGTTACAGCGCGGCGCGCGGTGCCCTGAATGAGTTCTGGCGTTCCTGCGACGTGCAGCGCGACGACTTTGTGGACAGCTTTTGCCAGCCGATCTATGAGGAGTGGCTGGCGGAGGCCGTGGCGCGGAACCGCATCAAGGCTCCGGGCTTCTTCCAGGACCCGGCCATCCGCAAGGCTTACAGCGGGTGCGCGTGGCCCGGCCCGGCCAGAACGAGCCTGAACCCCGTGCAGGAGATCAGCGCGGCGACGAAGCGCGTGGAGGCTGGCTTCTCGACCGCGCAGGAGGAGACCGCGCAAATGACCGGCGGCAATTATAACCGCAACATCCGCCAGAGAGTGGCGGAGGCCAAGAGAAAGCGGGAGGTGGACGAGATCACGGACCCGTCCAGCGCCGCGAGCGAAGGAGGAAATGGAAATGCCTAAACCGTTTTGGAAGTTTCAGAATGTGGCCGGAGGCAGAGCGGAGCTGCTGCTGTACGGCGACATTTCAGACAGTACGTGGTGGGGCGACGAGGTAACGCCCAAGCAGTTCGCGGAGGACCTGGACAAGCTGGGAGCTGTGAGCGAGATCACGGTGCGCATCAACAGCGGCGGCGGAGACGTTTTTGCCGCGCAGACCATCGGCAATCTGCTTGAACAGCACCCGGCGAACGTGGTGGCCCGCATCGACGGGCTGTGCGCCAGCTCCGCGACCATCGTGGCCTGCCACTGTGACCGCGTTGTGGCGGCCAACGACAGCACCTACATGGTCCATCCGGTCCGGCTGGGCCTGCTGGGGTATTACGACGCCACGACCATGCAGCAGTATTTGAACGCGCTGGACACCATCAAGGAGAACATCATCAGCCTGTACGCGAAGAAGACGGGCCGGGACAAGGAAGAAGTGACCGGCTGGATGGACGCGACGAGCTGGTGGACCGGCCAGGAGGCCAAGGACAACGGCTTTGTGGACGAGCTTGTGGAGGATGTGGAAACGCCGGTGGTGGAAAACCGCGACGGCGTTTTGTTCGTGAACAGCGTGGATATGCACCTGCCTTTCGATAAGGCACCCACCTTCATGCAGAACAGTTTGGCAGCACCCACCGCCGCCGGACGTTTTGTAAATAAACCCGGAGCCATGAAACCGGGAGTACAACACGAGGAGGTACAGAACATGGAAATCAAGACTGCGGACGACCTGCGCCAGGCTTATCCTGCGCTGGTTGACCAAATCGAGCAGGCGGCGGCTGATCGTGCGACCAACGAGGAGCGCGAGCGCATCCGCGACATCGAGGAGATGGCTCTGCCGGGCAGCGAGGAGATCACCGCCGAGGCGAAGTTCACCAAGCCCGTCAGCGCCAGCGACTACGCCAAGGCCGCCATGAAGCGCGCCAAGGAGCAGGGCAGCGAGTATCTGAACAACGCGAAGGCTGACGCCAAGAACAGCGGCGCGGGCACTGTGGAGAACACGCCCCCTGCCGGTAAGACGGACGAGTTCCTGGACGCCATCAAGAGCGTGGGCCAGAACGCGCAGAAGAAGTAAGGGAGGGCAAAAGCATGAGCATGGATTTAGCGAGAAAGACTTTCTCCTGCGAGCCTGAGTATTTCATCGCAGGCACCAACATCCGCATCGCCACGGCGGTGAAGGAAGCGGGCGCTGACCTGAGCGCCCATACCCCCGTCCTTCTGGCGGAGGGCAAGGTCACTCCCGTGGCTGAGGCCGCGAAGCTGACCGGCCTGTACGGCGTGACCGCCGAAGCCGCCAAGAGCGGCGAGGACGCCATCATCTACCTTTCCGGCGAGTTCTTCGCTGATGCGCTGGTCCTGCCTGCGGGCATGACTGCCGCTGATGTGGAGGTCCCGCTGCGCAACCTCGGCATCTACTTGAAGTAAGGAGGAAACAGAGATATGCCTAACGAAGTGAATATCTATACCCCACGCTATCTGGCGGAGGTCGTGAGACAGGCACCGCCTATCCACACTTATTTCCGCGACACCTTTTTCACCAACATCAAGACCTTCTCCACCGAGCGCGTGGACATCGACCTGGTGAAGGGCGACCGCCGCATGGCCGCCTTCGTGCATCCCCGCGTCGGCGGGCAGGTGCTCAAGGCCAACGGCTTTAGCACCGAGAGCTACAAGCCGCCCCTGATCAACCCCTACGACGTGACCACGGCGGACCAGCACATGACCCGCCTGCCCGGCGAGGACCTGTACAGCGGCATGACCCCGGCCCAGCGCGCGGCACGCAAGCTGATGGACGAGTACAACCGCCTGAACGACGCCACCACGCGCCGCGAGGAGTGGATGTGCGTGCAGGCCATCGTCACCGGCCAAATCCCCATCGTCGGCCCCGGCGTGAACGAAGTGATCGACTTCGGCTTCACCAACAAGATCAAGCTGGACGGCACGAAGCAGTGGGGCAAGACCGCTGCCAAGCCCATCGAGGACCTGGAAGACTGGACCGAGAAGGTGCTGACCGGCGGCTTCACCAATGTGGACCGCGTGATCATGGGCAAGGCTGCTCTGCGCGCCTTCATCAACGACGAGAAGGTGCAGAAGCTCCTCGACAACCGCCGCATCAACATCGGCGGCTACGACCCCCGCGACCTGCCCAACGGCGTGAAGTATTACGGCCACCTGACCAGCCCGAACATCGACCTGTATACCTACGGCGAGGTGTATCTGGACGACTGGACCGACCCTGAGACCCCGGCTGTGAAGCCTCTGGTCCCGGAGAACGTGGTCATTCTGATCTCCGGCCAGTCGAACTTCATGCTGGCCTACGGCGCGTGCACCTACATCGAGGACAGCACGCAGCAGTGGGTGACGGCGGAGACCAGCCGCCTGCTGCGCAGCTATGTGGAGCATCACCCCGACCGCCGCATGGTGGAGCTGCAGGCCCATCCGCTGCCCATCCCCGACAAGGTGGATAGCTGGCTGGTGGCCGAAGTGTGCTGAGATGGCACTGTTCGAGCTGAAACAGGACTATGGGAATGAGGTGGAGGGGCTGCCCCCTCCGCCTACGTTCAAGGACTGCGCGGCGGCGGACATCGACACCGTGTTCTTCAACGGCAACGAGCACGCCGACCGGCACATCATCGACGGCAAGGACGTTCTTGTGGTGATCGTGGAAGGCGGCACGCGGGAGCATAATTCACACTGGGAGGCGGGAGCCAAGCAGAACTTCGACACCGGACTGTACAAGGCGCACACCATCCTGTACATCCGCACGGAGGACTACGGGCCGAAGCCGAAGGTGGGAAAGCCGCTGGTGATGGACGCCGGGACGGACCATAAGCGCACCTTCGACATTATGAAGTGCGAGGAGGAGTGCGGGGTCTTCCGCATGACGTTACAGAGGACGAGACAATGAGCAACGTGCGATATAACGCGGGGACCATGACCATCGAGGTCGATGGCCTGGACGATGTGAGCGCGGTGCTGGGCGACCTGCGGAAGAAGACCCCAGCGGTGGCGAAGGTAGCAATCAACGCCACGGCCCGGCAGGCCCGCAAACTGATGATCGCGGAGGCGAAGGCCAGATACGCGGTGAACAGCGCGGGAAAGCGGCACCTGAGCGACCTGGTGCAGCGCAAGAAGGCCAGCAACAGCAGCCTGAGCGCGGAGCTGCGCATCGCAAGCTACCGCAACGACCTGGGCTATTTCCAGACCAGGCCGAACCGCCCCTTCATGGGGCATGACGTGGCGCAGGCCCCGGAGTATTTCACGGCCCGCGTGCTGAAAACCTCCCCCATGAAGGCGCTGACCGGCAAGGGCCGGTTAAGCAAGGGCTTCCTGGTGGAGTTCAAGAGCGGGCACGTGGGCATGGTGCAGCGCATCGTGGGCACGGGGCGCTTCCACTACACCGTGCGCAGCGGCGCACCGAGCACCAGCGACAAGATGCAGACCATGGGCAGCCCCAGCGCGGCGGCGATGCACTCGACCATCTGGCCGGAAGTGGAGCCGGAGGTGGAGCTGTTCCTGGCGGCAAAGCTGACCGAGCGGGCCGAGCAGGTCTTAGCACGGGCAAAGAGAAAGGCGTGAGGATATGAAAGAAACGATGAAAGTGGGCATCGGCCAAACGCCGCAGCTCTGCCAGGATGCATTGATCGAGATGCTGCGCGAGCTGTTCGCCGGAAAGAAGTACAACGGCCAAGAGGGGCGGAAGCCGCTTGAAATCTTCAAGCAGGACCTTCCCATCCCGGAGGAGAACGATGTGGACGCCGACACCGACGTGGCGCACGCGCCCTATATCGTGGTACGCATGACCGGCGGAGAGATCGCGGACGATAAAAGCCCGCAGACGGTGGAGTTCAGCCTGATCATCTGCGCCTATGACACCGGCATCGAGCGGGCGGGCTTTCAGGATGTCGCCAACATCAAGGAGGACATCGTGCAGAGAGCGTGCACCGCGCCGTACTTCGGCGGGGCTTTCACCATCCTAAAGCCTATCGCCTGGGCCTTGCAGCAGGACGACACAGCCCCGTATTACTACGGAGCTGTGACCATGAACTGTACAGCTCCGGCCATGACCCAAGACACCGAATTGGAGGGACTGCTATGAGCAAGAAAACAGAACCCCGCGCGGCGGATATGGCCGCGCCTATGAGCGAAGCCGCTGCGGCGGCGGAGGTCAAGACTGCCGTTCCTATGGAGCGGGAAGCAAAGACCGGCCCCGTCGTCTACTGCGGCCCCAGCGTGCGCGGCGTCGCCAGACAGTACACCGTGTACGCGGGCACCATTCCTGCCGCGCTGGCAGACTTCATTCAGGCCCACCCGGCGGCCAAGGGGCTGCTGGTGAGCGTGGGCCGTTTCGCTCAGGTGAGAAGCAACCTGGGCCGGAGCGGGACGGCGGAGGCTATCCTGTTCCAGAAAATCAAATCCGAATTGTAAGAAGGAGGAAAGAACGTATGTATCGACATGGCATTTACGTCAGCGAGCAGGAAACCAGCATGATCGCTCCGCTGAACGGAACAGCCGGTTTGCAGGTCGTGATCGGGACTGCCCCGGTGCACCTGTTGGCGGACCCGGCTGCGGCCATCAATAAGCCTCTGCTGGTATACAGCAAGGCGGAAGCCATCGCTGCCGTTGGGTACAGCGACGACTTTGCGAGCTTCACCCTCTGCGAAGCAATCTCCGCTTCGTTCGCGGTGGTGAACGTGGCCCCCCTGGTGCTGATCAATGTGCTGGACCCGGCCAAGCACTCCGCCGAGATGGAGGAGAAGACCGTGCAGATCAACAGCGGCATGGCCGTTGTGGAGGAGACGGGCGTGCTCCTGAGCACTCTGGTGGTGAAAAACGGCGAGGAGACGCTGACCGCCGAGGAGGATTACACCGCCGTTTATAACGCCGACGGCACCGTGAGCATCGTCCTGATCGAGGGCGGAAAGGCCGACGGCGCGACCAACCTGACCGTTTCCGGCAAGAAGGTGGACGCCAGCAAAGTGACCGCTGCCGACATCGTGGGCGGCGTGGACGCGGCCACCGGCGCGGAGACCGGCCTGGAAGTCGTGCGCCAGGTCTACCCCAAGCTGGGCATGACCCCCGGCATCCTGACAGCTCCCCGTTTCAGCACCAACGCCACTGTGAGCGCGGCCCTGCAGGCGAAGACGAAGGAGATCAACGGCGTATTCAAGTGCGTGTGCATCGCGGACGTGGACAGCAGCGCGGACGGCGCGCGCAAGTACGCGGACGTGAAGGAGCAGAAGGAGCGCCAGGCTTTGACCGACCCGAACGCTTACGGCGTGTGGGGCTACGGCAAGGTGGGCGATGTGATGTACAGCGGCTCCGCCCTGGCCTCTGCCCTGACCGCCTACACCGACGCGGCCAGCGACGACATCCCCAGCAACCCCAGCAATAAGACCATCGCCATCAGCGCTATGTGCCTTGCCGACGGCACCGAGGTCCTGCTGGACCAGGACCAGGCCAACGTAGTCAACAGCTACGGCGTGGCGACCTGGCTGAACATGAACGGCTTCCGCCTGTGGGGCAACCGCACCTGCGCCTACCCCGGCAACACGGACCCGAAGGACAGCTTTTTCTCCTGCCGCCGCTACATGAGCTGGCGCGCCAACAGCTTCATTCTGACGTATTTCCAGAAGGTGGACAGCCCTCTGAACAAGCGCCTGATCGAAGCCATCGTGGACAGTGAGAACGTGCGCGGCAACGGGTATGTCGCCATGGGCGTCGCCGCAAGGGACGAGATCGTGTACAACGAGGACGAGAACCCCGTCACCGACCTGATGAACGGCAAGATCACCTTCCACCAGTACATGACCCCGTACACCCCGGCGGAGGACATCGAGGACATCATCGAGTTCGACCCCGACGCGCTGGTAAGCGCACTGAGCTGATAAGGGAGGTACGAAAACATGAGCATCAGCAACAACTACATCCCTGAGAAGATCAATGACTTCAACACCTATCTGGACGGTAACAAGATGATCGGCGTAGCTGCGTCTGTTACGCTGCCGGAGGTGAAGATGAAGACCAGCACCGTGTCCGGCGCTGGCATCAACGGCGAGATCGACAGCCCCACCATCGGCCAGTTCGAGAGCATGGAGCAGGAGATCGACTTCAATGTGCTGTACAGCAGCGCCATGGATATGCTTTCTCCCCTGTCCGTGGTGAACCTGACGCTGCGCGCCGCCCAGCAGGTCTACGATAAGACCGGCGGCTACGCCTTCAAGGGCCTGCGCGTGGTGGAGATGGGTCGCGTGAAGACCTTCAACCCCGGCAAGGTGGAGAAGGGCGAAGGCATGGAGGCCAAGGTGACGCTTGAGCTGACCTATCTGCTGGTGGAGAACGACGGTTCCCCGCTGCTGGAAGTGGACAAGCTGAACGGCGTCTACAAGGTCAACGGTGTGGATATGCTTGCAGGCATCTCCGAGCTGACCTGATAAGGCCGGAAAGTCAAAAGCGAAACGAGCAGGCTCTACTCTCTGCACCGGCGGAGGGTAGGGCCTGCGCCATATTCAAAAATCGAAAGGAGCAGCACTATGAGCGAAGAAAAGAACATGATGGCGGAGGCCAACGAGGAAACCGCGCAGACCACGCAGAGCGAGCGCGTGATCGACCTGGGCAAGCCCTACAAGTTCGAGGGCACGGAATACACTTCCATCGACCTGAGCGGACTGGATAAGCTGACGGTGAAGGACGCCATCGACGCACAGCGCCAGCTTTTCAACGAGCGGGAGGTGGCCGCCGCTATGCTGTGCGAGACCACGACCGCGTTTGCAAGGGCCATCGCCGCGAAGGCGGCGGAGCTGCCCATCGAGTTTTTCAAGCTGATGCCGCGCGGGGCCAGCCGCAAGGTGGCCGGTGTCGTGCGCAACTACATGAACGTGGATGCCGCGACGGAGAACCACGTGATGCAGCTTGAGGAGCCGTATCACTTCAAGGGCCAGACCTACACGGAGGTGGACCTGAACGGCATCGCGGACCTGAACAGCATGAACGAGAGCGAGGCAGAGAACCGGCTGGCACGCGCTGGCTTTATGGTGACGGAGACCTCCTTCAACTACCTGTTCGCCTGCATCCTTGCGAGCATGGCGACGGGACTGCCGGAGGAGTTCTTCACGGGACTGCCGCTGCGCGAGGTGCTGAAACTGAAAAACGCGGTGAACGACAGCGGTTTTTTCGAGTAAAGGGCGGGGCGAAAGCCTTACGCCAAGCGGCCATCCGCCTGTCAGCGGTCACGAGAACGGGCGTGGACTTCTACCTGAAACTGCCCGTCGAGGAGTTTATCGCGCTGAATAACGAGGTGGCGGAGGAATGGCACAGAACAAAACATTAGAGTTAAGCATCAAGATCGCCGGTAAGGTAGACAAAAGCCTGACGACGGCGATCAACCAGACCAATACCCTGATGGGGAGCCTGACCACCACCATGAGCAAGGTGGGCACGGCGGGGCTTGCGGCCATGGGGGCGCTGGCAACGGCGACCGTAGCCGGACTTGCCAAGTGCACCTCCGAGGCCGCGAAGCTGGAAAACAATATGTCTGCGATGGTGCGCTACGTGGACGGGCTGACGGAAAGCGCCACCACCAGCACCGAGCAGGCACAAAGCAACCTGAAAGCCATGAGGACCTATATCCAGGACCTCAGCACGCAGATACCACGGACCACCGAACAAATCTCCAAGATGTCGGCGGCCCTGGGCCAGTCCGGCATCGGTGCGGACCGGCAAATGAGCACGGGCATCCTGCGTGATACCGCCGTCGCCGCGACCGCTATGGACCTTGAAGACGACACGGCGGGCAGCTACATGGCGAAGTGGGAGGCCGCCTTCAACTTCAACCATGACCAGGTAATGACGCTGATGGACCAGATCAACTACCTGGGCGCGAACAATGCCACGACGGCGGCGGAGATCGCGCAGAGCGTGAACCAGGCCGCGTCTATGGGCCAGATCGCGGGCGTGGACCCGTCGGCTACGGCGGCCATCGCCACGGCCATGCAGGCGACCGGCGTTGCGACGGACCGCGTGGGAACCAGCATTTCACGTATCTACACGAACATCAGCAAGGGGTCCAACGCCACAAAGGCACAGAAAGCCATGTGGGAGGAGCTGGGCTTCACCGCTGAGGGCATCGCAAGGTCCATGCAGAGCGACGGCATCGGGACGCTGAAATCGGTGTTCCAGGCCATCAACAATATGCCGGACGAGCGCAAGGTGGCGGCGCTGAACACCTTGTTTGGTCAGTGGGCAATCGAAGGCGGCGCGAAGATCACGCAGAACCTCGCGCTGCTTGAGAAGACACTGGGCGAGGTCAACGACCCCGGCCTCTATACGGGCAGTATGGAGCGGGAGTTCCTGATCGAAGCGAGCACGCCGGAAGCGGTCGATATAATGCTGTCGAACGCGAAGGCGGCGCTGATGCAGGACATCGGCCAAGCGTTCCTTCCGGCAAAGAAGGAGTTCAGCCTGTCGATGATCGACTTCCTGAACCAGATCAGGAAGAATATGCCGGAGCTGACGACGCTGGCGAACTCGCTGGGAAAGATCGCAAGCGACGGCGTGGAGCGCCTGGGCGACGCTATGGAGCGGGCGCTGCCCTACATCCAGAGAGGGCTTGACTACCTGGCGAACAACGGGCCGCAGGTGGCCTCGACGCTGGGCAAGCTGGCGGCGGTGTTCGTGGGCATGAAGTTCGCGCCGGGCATCGAAAGCCTTTTGAGCGGCGCGGGGAACCTGCTGCTGGGAAGCTCTGTCGGCGGCAGCGGAAAACGCACCGGCGGTCTGCTGGGCGGCATCAAGAGCCTGTTCCAGGGCGGACAGAAGGCGGCGGGCACGGCTGGCGGCTTCCTCTCCACCTTCGGCGGCGCGGCCAGCGGAAACGGCTTTTTCCAAACGCTGGGGAGCGTGGCATCCAGCCTGATCTCCGGCACCGGCATCAAGGGCACGGCGGGGCTGCTGGAAGCGGCAGCGGGAACGCCGGGCCTCTTATCCGGTTACCAGGGCGCGGGAAGCGCACTGAAAAACAGAATTGCAGGAAGCGGCATCGGGCAGTATTTCGGCAGCGTGTTCTCCTCCCTGGGGAGTTTCGGGAGCACGCTGGGGAACACGAAGACCGGCGGCTTCCTTTCGGGTCTGCTGGGCAAGGCGGGCGGCGCGCTGGGCAACCTGACCATGCCGCTGCGCCAGGGCATCGCAGGCATCGGTGCTGCGGCGACCATTCAAGGCAGCATCATCCAACAGAACCTATCCGGCCTGCTGGGTAAGGCGGGCGGCTTTGTGAGCGGCATCGCCAACTCCGGCGCGGGAAAAGCCATCGGCGGCGTGCTGGGGAGCCTGGGCACCGTGGCGAAGTCGGGAGCCGGTGTGCTGGGGACCGTATGGGGTCCCATCGCCTCCGGCTTCGGAAGCATCTTCGCGGGAGCCGCGCCGGTGATCGGCGTGATCTCCTCCATCATCGCCGTGGTGAGCATCTTGGGCGACCACCTGGAAGACATCCGGGGCATCATCCAGAACGTATTCGGCGATACCGGCGTGGCCGTGTTCGACAAGTTCATGGGCGTGCTGCAAAACGTGGGCAGCTTCATCACGGGACTGTTTGCGGACGGCGGCGTGGCAAATGCGCTGGCCCCGCTGCGGGAGACCATCACGAACCTGTTCGGAGAGGATGCGGGCGCGGCCTTCGACGGGCTGACGACCATCCTGCAATCGGTGATGGGCGTGGTCGGGCAGATCGTGAGCTTTGCACAGACGACCGTGAAGCCGATCATCCAGGACATTTTCAGTTTCCTGACGGGAACCGTGGTGCCCATCATCCTGCAAACCTTCACAGCGGCGGCTCCGTCTATCGCTGGCATCATCAGCGGCCTCGGCTCCGCCATTATGACGGCTATGCAGATCATCGGCTCGGCCATCCAGGCAGTCATGCCTATCGTGCAGAGCATCATCACCGTCATTATGAGCATCGCTTCCGTCGTGGTGCCCGCTGTGCTGGCGGGTATCTCGGCACTGGCGCAGGGCATCGGCCCCATCCTGGAAGGTATCAAGACCGTATTCGACGGGCTGATCGCTTTCATCACGGGCGTATTCACCGGGAACTGGTCCCAGGCATGGGAAGGCGTAAAGCAGATATTCGGCGGCGCGTTCGACGCGCTGGTGGGCCTGCTGAAAACGCCGGTGAACGCGGTGATCGCGCTGATCAACAAGGCCATCTCCGGCATCAATGGACTGGGGCTGGACATCCCGGACTGGGTGCCCATCATCGGCGGCAAGAGCTTCCACATCAGCATCCCGGAGATACCGATGCTGGCAAAGGGCGGCTTCACCGACGGCGTGAGCATCGCGGGCGAAGCTGGGCGCGAGGCTGTGATCAGCTTCCAGCGCGGCGTGCGGGCACAGAACATCGCCACCTGGGCACAGGCGGGCCGGATGCTGGGCGTGAGCGCCGAGCAGGCGTTGAGCGCGGCGGACGGCGCAGAGCTGAAACCTATCGACCCCGGCGAGGGCGGCGGAGGCGGAGGCAGCTTCACCTTCGCGCCGAACATCGTCATTCAGGGCAACGCCGACGCGGACGTGCTTGAGGAAGCGCTGCGGCGGGCCAAGGAGGAGTTCGAGGCATGGTACGAGCAGATGATGCGCAAGCGTGCCCGGACGGCCTATTGATGGGAGGAAGCTATGTATACGACAAAGAGCGGCGACACCTGGGATGTGATCGCCAAGGAAGTCTATGGCAGCGAATACCACGCGGACGCGCTGATGGCGGCCAACCCGGAGCACATCGACACCTTCCGCTTTTCCGCCGGGGTCGTTTTGAAGACGCCGACAGTGGAGGACGCGCGAGCGGGCACGCTGCCGCCATGGAAATACGAGGCGCAGTATGAATAAGGCAAGAAGCATCGGACTTGCGGTGCAGTACCGCAGCACCCCGTATTCCGCACAGGTGCAGGCGAGCGCCCAGGTGGACGCGGCGGAGGGCGGCGGGAGCGCTGCTTCCTCCGCCAGCTCCGGCTCCGGCGCGGCGGCGGGACAGGCGGTAACGCTGAACAACACGCCCCTCTACGTGAGCAGCGTGGCGAAGAACCCAGCGACCCACAAGACGGGCGTGTATTACTTCTACGACGGTATCTTGATACGCGGGCGCTACCGCATCACCAACACCCCGTCGAGAGTGGGCAAGACCCCGGTGGGACAGAACGTGACCGGCTGGGCGGACGCGGCGGACTGCGGCGCGGTGAGCACCACCAAGGCCACGCCTAAGAAGGAGACCTCCGGCCAGGAGGACGCGACGCTGGGTGCGGGCACGGGAACGGACATCGGCCTTTCCATCGAGAGCCTGACCTATGTGGACAACGCGGCGGACGACAGCGACAGCATCGACCTGACGCTGGACGCCCAGGACAGCAAGTGGCTGTGGGGCTGGATGCCGCAGAAGGGCGCGACGCTCTACCCCCGCCTGCTGGGCCACGACTGGGAACGGCCCGGCGACGAGCGGGCCATGGACTGCGGCCTTTTCGTGGTGGACGACGTGAACTACTCGGACACGCCGACCACCTTGCAGCTCGGCGGCGTGAGCAAGCCGAGCGACAGCAATTTCAGCGAGACAGATCGGAAGGTGACGTGGAAGAACACCTCCATCAAGCGCATCGGCCAGACCATCGCGGCGCGCTACGGCCTGGGCTTCACCTATGACGCTGAGGACTACGACATCGAGTGCGACGAACAGGACGGAGCGGACAGCAGCTACTACAATACGCTGTGCCAGAACTACGGCCTGGTGCTCAAGGTGTACGCCCGGCGGCTGTGGGTCTACGACCGGGAGGCATACAAGGCAAAGCGGGCGGTGCGGACCTTCGACCGCACGGACATCATCCGTGGGAGCCTGAGCTGGACCACTACCCTTTCCGGGACCTACACCGGCGGGACCTTCGACTACACCGACGCGGACAAGGACTGCGACATCTCCTGCAAGGTGGGCGGCGGAACACACATCAAGAGCGTGAACCGCAGGGCCACCAGCGTGCAGGATGCGGCGGTCCAGCTCTGCGCGGAGCTGAACCGGGCCAACCATGGCACGATCAAGCTGCGCTTCACCGTTCCGGGAGACTGGACCGTGAGTGCGGGCAACACGATCAACATTACCGGCTACGGCGGCGGCCCCTCCGGCGGAGAGGGCGGCATCAACGGAAAATATTTCGTGGACAAGGTGACGCACAAATACACCAAGAGCGGCGGATTTACCACGGCCTTCGAGTGCAGCGGCGTCCGGGAGGGCTTCCATCCCTACGAGGTGGGCGGCTCCATCCAGTACAACACGGAGGGGTCCGACACCAGCGACACGAATTACAGCAGCTCCTACGAGACGAGCGCGGCGGCCAGCGCCGCCAGCGCGGCGGCGGGCGCTGAGGCCGGGGCGGCGGTGACGCTGACCAACGCCCCCTTCTACTACACCAGCGTGGCACCAAATCCGAGCTGCTACAAAAGCGGCGTGTTCTACTTCTACGACGGCATCCTGGTCAACGGGCGCTACCGCATCACCAACGCAGCCTCCCGCTGCGGGAAGCTGCCGGTGGGACAGAACGTGACGGGCTGGGTGCCCGCGAGCTACTGCGGCGTGGACACGAGCACCGGCGGCGGAGGCGGCACGAAGGCGACCATGGAGGTGAAGTAGCGATGGCAGGCACGAACCGGGTCGGACGGGTCAGCTCCATCGACTATGAGAGCGGGACCTATGAAGTGACGTATGCTGACCAGGGCCGGAGGGTCACGGCCCGCATCAACGCCATGAGCAACGGCGAATACAAAATGCCGAGAGTGGGCCAGATCGTGAGCGTGACGCACACGAGCAATGGCACGGCGGCGGCCACCACCAGCGGCACCGTATGGAACCGGAGCAACCGCCCAGCGGAGGGCTTCGCCGGGCTTTACCGCAAGGAATACGGTGAGAAGGCCGGGCAGGCTTTTGAGCGCTACGACGCCAACACCGGCATCTACACCCAGTACACCGACGTGCGGACCGGGCGCAACTGCAACGGCGACATCTTCGACGAGGCCAAGGGCACCATCAGCTTGATCGCGGAGAAGCTGGTGCAGATCACGAGCAAGATCAAAAGCGTGAGCATCCACGGCAAGGAAGGCGTGGGCATCGGCGCGGAGAAAAGCGTGACCATCGACGCCGGGGAGAACATCAATCTGGAAGCCGAGGGCGACCTGGACGAGGGCGCAGGCGGCGACCGGGCATTGACCGTGGGCGGCAAGAACACCGAGCTATACAAGGGCGAGGTGGAGCGGGAGTTTCAGGGAGGCATCCGCGACACCGTGACCGGCGAGGTGACGCTGACGATCAACGGCGTGACCATCACCATCAGCGAGGGCGGCGACGTCTCCATCCAGACCGCCGGGAAGATCAGCATGAAGGCACAGCAAATCGACCTGCAGGGCGGGTCCTCCCTGGTGCTGTAAAAAACGAACAGCGAGGAGGAAGCGGAAAATGGTGGGCAGCTACATGGGCCGGGTGTTCACGGTGAGCAGCCAGAGGATATTGACACCGAGCAATCTGAAAGGCAGCGCCGGGAGCGACTGGGCAAACCATGAGATCATCGGTAAAAAGGCGCGGAGCCAGTGGGTAGGCCCGAAGCTGAAAAGCTACACCATGGACCTCCTTCTGCGCTCGCAGGACGGCGTAAGCCCCCGGTCCACGCTGGACTACTTCCAGCGGGCGGCGGAAAGCCAGATGGTCGATTGGTTCATCATCGGCGGGCGACCGATCTCTGACAACCCCTTCAAGCTGGTGAGCGTCAGCGACGAGTGGGACACGGTGCTCAACGGCGGCGCGCTGATCGAGTGCCGGGTGAGCCTGAACATCGAGGAATACACATAAGGGAGGGCAAGCCGTGATCTACATTGAGGATACCATCGTCGAGATCGAGGCCGGGAGCGTGGACGACCAGACGGCACAGGAAGTCTACCGAAATCTACAGGTGCTCTACGGCACGGAGACGGGGGAACAGGCCCTCGACCGCGAGTTCGGCATCGACATCAACATTCTGGACAACCCGCAGGAGGCGGCGAAGGCGCTGCTGACGGCGGAGTTCGTGCGGAAAACAAAACAGTATGAGCCACGGGTCCGGGTCATGCGTGTGGAATGGACCCAAAATCATGCCAGGGACGGCGGCATCGTCCCGAAGGTGGTGGTGAGCTTTGTCTAATATCAAAGAGCTGGCAAACGTGCCGGAGATCAGCTTCATCGAAAACATGAGCCTGCAGGAGACTGAGGAGCTTGTGCGGGCAAACTACACGCGCATCTTCAAGGAACTTACCGGGCAGGACGCGGAGCTGGGCGAGGCGGACGCGAAGAACCTGATCATCAAGTCGTTCAGCCTTGTGCTCTACCAGGTGATGCAGTATGTGGAGGCCAAGGGCCGGGCGGAGCTTTTGAAGACCTCGACCGGCGACGCGCTGGACGCACTGGCGGCCCTGTTCGGCATTACGCGGCAGGAGGCCAGGCGGGCCACGTGCATCGTGCGCTTCACGCTGTCCGGCCAGCGGAGCGAGCCGACGGCCATTCCGGCGGGCACACGGGTGAAGACCCAGGACGGGAAATACTTCAACACCGTGGACTACGCGGAAGTCACGGCGGGCGAGCTGACCGTGGACGTGGACGTGCAGGCGGAGGAGGCCGGAGCAGAGAGCAGCGACATCGCCGCCGGAGAGATCGACACGCTGGTGGACCCCATCCCCTACGTTGCGAGCGTGGAGAGCATCGAGGCGAGCACGGGCGGACTGGACATCGAGGACGACGACGGTCTGACGGAACGGGTGTGGCTGGCCCCCAGCAAATACTCCTGCGCAGGACCGCGAGACGCCTATGCCTACTATGTGAAGGAATGGCGGACGGACGTGGACGATGTGCAGATCGTCAGCCCGGAGCCGTGCGTGGTGCACGTTTATGTGGTGCTGGACGGCGGCGTGCTGCCCACGGAGACGGAGCGGGAGGAGCTGGCCGCCTACCTCAACGGCGACACCATCCGCCCGCTGACGGACATCGTGAGCTGCCCGGCGGCGGAGGAGGTCCCCTACGACATCAGCTTGACCTACTGGATCGCCAGCAACGACCAAAAGAGCGCGGGCACCATTCAGGCCCAGGTGGAGGCGGCGGTGGACGCCTACGAGAGCTGGCAGCGCAAGATGGGACGGGACATCAACCCGACCGAGCTTGTGTACCGGGTCCGCGCAGCGGGAGCCAAGCGCGTGAAGCTGGCGGCCCCGGCGGACATCGTGATCGAGAAAACGCAGCTCCCGAAGCGGAACACGCGCACCGTGACCTACGGAGGGCTTGAGGATGATTAAAAGTCTGCGTCAAGCCCGCATTACAGACGGCCTTCCGAGGGTGTTGGCGAGACAGGAATGGGTGATCGCCCTGTCCGAGGCCCTGGGGCTGGCCCTGGGGAAGACGCTGGACTACACCGACGAGAGCCAAATCTACACACGGCTGGACACTGCGCCGGAGACGGTGCTGGATGTACTGGCCGTGGACTGGAAGATCGACTGGTACGACACCGAACTGACGGTGGAGCAGAAGCGCCGCATCGTGAAGACGGCGCTGACGGTCCGGCGGCTGATGGGCACAGCGGCGGCGGTGAAGCTGCAGGTGCACGCCATCTACCCGGAGGCCACCGTGACGGAGTGGTTCCAGTACGACGGGAGGCCGGGCTGCTTCCGGGTGAGCCTGCCGCTGCCGAAGGAAGGCATCACGGCGGCGGAATACCGGCGGCTCAAGACCGGCATCCTGACCACGAAGAACGAGCGCAGCCACCTGGACATGATCGACATTCAGCATGAGTGCGAAGCCGTGGTGATCACGGGCGGGTGCTGCTCCATGAGCCAGATCATCGAGGTATGGCCGGAGCTTGTGAGCGAGCTGGAAGTGACCGGCGAGCGCTTGACTGGCGGCGCGGCCAGCATGAGCCAAACGGCGGAGGTCTGGCCGGAGCTGACGGAGGCGCTGGAAATCCTGACATACCGGCACACCGGCGGAGCCGCGAGCACCGCGCAGGCCGTGGAGGTATGGCCGGAGCTGGCGGCGGTGGTGGAGATCACCGTGACGCGGAACACCGGCGGCGCGGCGCACACGGACCAGGCGCTTGAGGTCTGGCCGGAGCTGACCGAGCAAATCGAAGCAACGACAGAGCTGAACCGGGGCGGCGGGACCGCTGCGAGCCAGGTCGTTGAAATATACCCGGAAGGGGGAGGATGAAATGGACACTGAAAACGTAGTTGTCACCAAACAGGACCGAAAGTACAAGACCCTCGTGACCGACATCGGCAAAGAGAAAATGACCAACGCTATTCTGAACGGCAAGAAGGTCAACGTCGTCATGGCGGCGGTGGGCGACGGCGGCGGAAGCTACTACCTGCCAACGGCGGATATGACCGCGCTGGTGCATGAGGTGTGGCGCGGGGCCATCGCCAGCAAAGAGATCAACAGCAAATCCTCTAACATGGTAGACGTGAAGTTCGTGCTGCCGGGGACCGTGGGAGGCTTCACCGCGCGTGAAGCTGCCCTGATCGACGACGAGGGCGACATGATCGCCGTGTGCAACCTGCCGGACACGGAGAAGGCAGCCATCGAGGACGGCATCGCCGCTGCGCTGACCATTCTCATGCACATCGTTATGACCAACAGCGACGCGCTGACCTTCACACTGGACCCCACCACCGACACGGCGAGCGCCGTGTGCGTGGCCTTTACCATCCCGCACGAGGCATGGCAGAGCGCGGGCGGCGCGGAGGACGACGAGGGCGGCGGCACCTACCCGTGCCGGGCTGATGTGGTGTGCGACGAGGCGACCGCCATGCACACGCCCATCGCAACGCTGGACAAGGCGTGCCTGGCGGCGGCCAAGGCGTGCGAGCTGTGCCCCACGGTGGAGACCGCGAGCGGCGTGCTGCGCTTTTGGGCGATGAAGGTGCCGGACGGCGAGCTGACCGGAAGCGTGCTGCTGGTCGGCCAGGGCGGCGGAGGCAAGAGCGGCGACGGGAGCTACACCCTGCCGACGGCAACCCCCTTCCGCCTGGGCGGCGTGAAGGTGGGCGACGGCCTGACCGTGGACAACGAGGGCAAGCTGTCGGTCGATGCGGCCAACACCGAGGAGACCACCGGCGCGCTGAACGAAGTGTTCGGCGCAGAGGACGGCAAATAAGCCGCCCCACAATCCCGTAGCACCGTCGCTTGAAGCGGCGGTATTTTTATCGACAATTCCGGGGGCATCCCCGAAATTGAATATTTTTTAAGGAGGACAAAAATATGTCCAAATTCGTAAATCTCGAACAGATCAAGGTGCTTGCCAACAAGGTCAAGTCCGAAGACGCCGCCCTGGGTACTAAGCTGGAAACGGTCACCACCAAGGTCGATAACCTGGTCGCCGCCGGCGGCGAGGCCAACATCCTCGAAGGCGTCAAGGTCAACGGCGCTGCCCTGGCTATCTCCGACAAGATGGTTGACATCCTGATCGCCTCCGGCGAGGAGAATGGCACCATCTCCGTCAACGGCGCTGCTGTTGCCATCAAGGGACTGGCCGCTCTGGCCTACAAGTCCGAGATCACCGAGGACGAGCTGGGCGAGGCTCTGAAAGCCTCTATCGCCGCGAAGGCCACCAAGGCCGATCTGGACGCCCTGACCGTCCGCGTGGGCGACATCGAGAAGGCCGGTTATCAGACCGCCGAGCAGGTCCAGGCCGCTATCGCTGCCTCCGGCCACGCTCATTTCGAGGTCGCTGAGACCGACCCCACCGCTGAGGGCTTCGAGGCTCAGACCAACGTCATGTACCTGTACATGAACAGCAAGACCAAGCACTATGACATCTACGCCAAGGTCGGCGAGAGCGTCGTCCTGCTGGATGATACCACCGTCGATCTGAGCGAGTATGCCAAGACCGCCGACGTGACCTCCGCCATCAGCACCGCCATCGCCGCGCTGAACATCGACCAGTACGCCACCGACGAGGACCTGACCGCCGCCGTTGGGCGCGTGACCGCCCTTGAGACCGCCATCGCCAACGTCTACACCAAGAAGGAAGTGGACGACAAACTGGCGACCAAGATGAATAAGGCCGACATGGACACCTACGCCACCGACGAGGAGGCCCAGCAGGCCGCCGCCAACGCTGTTGCCGGTGCTCAGGCCAGCGACACCGAGTTCAACGCCGCCATGAATGAGGTCTGGACCCCCACCGAGGGCTAAGGCACCTCCTCGCGTCAGAAACGAATACCAGGGCCGGGACGAAATGCCCCGGCCCGCTTATCAGGAGGTGAAACCCAGTTGGCTGACGAGAAGAACGTAACTCTGGAACAGTTCAAAGGCTTTATGACCAAGGCCGACGAGCGGCTGGACAAGTTGGAAGTCGGCAAGGAAAACAAGGTTTCGCCCGTCAGTATCACTATTCCGACGGAGGGGTGGGCCTCCGAGGAGATCGGGGAGACCGACGAGGAAGGAACCGAGGCATCCTATCCCTTCTACTACGACATCGCGGCGGCGGACGTGACCGCAAAGCACCGGGCGGACGTGACGATCAGCCGCGAAAGCCTGGATGCGGCGACGGTGTGCGGCCTGTGCCCGACCAGCGAGACGACAGAGGGGAAGATCAGGCTGCGCGCTATGAAGGCACCGACGGAGGCCATTACGGCGGAATACTGGCTGCGCAGCGGGAAGGAGTAATACATGGCATTAGGACAAGTGAATGTTCCCGGCGCTGCCGGGATGGACGCCGTAGAGGCGAAGCAGGCCGCTCAGGCGGCCAAGGAAGCGGCTGAGGCCGCCCAGCGCACCGCAGAGAGCGCCGGGAAAACGGCGGACGCCGCCATGCAGAAGGCTGCTGACGCCGAGACGGCGGCGGGCAACGCGGACAGCAAGGCGGACGAGGCCCTGGATGCGGCCAACACCGCCGCCGGTGCCGCGACGGCTGCCGCCAGTGCCGCCAGTGCCGCCGAGAAGAGCGCGAACAGCGCCAACACGGCGGCCAACGAGGCCAAGACTGCGGCGAGCAACGCGCAGAAGGCGGCGAACGACGCGCTGGAAGCCGTGACCAAGCTGACCAGCGTGATCAACAGCGTACCCACCCAGGCGGGCGTCTTGACGTACACGGGCGCGGCACAGTCCCCCTCGTGGAACGGGTACGACACGGAGAAGCTGACCATCGGCGGAACGACCAGAGGCACCAACGCAGGCAGCTACGTTGCGACCTTCACGCCCAAGGAGGGCTACGAGTGGGCCGACGGCACCAAGACCGCCAAGAGCGTGACCTGGACGATCAGCAAGGCCAGCCTGTCCGTACCCGCGCAGAGCGGGACGCTGACCTACACGGGAAGCGCACAGTCTCCCCAGTGGAGCAACTACGACAGCAATAAGCTGACCATCGGCGGGACGAGCACCGCCACCAACGCGGGAAGCTATGCCGCGACCTTCACGCCGAAGGCCAACTACCAGTGGTCCGACGGCAGCACCAGCGCCAAGAGCGTGACCTGGGCCATCGGCAAGGCGGCGGGCAGTTTGACGCTGGCGAAGAGCAGCGTGACGCTGAACATCTCCTCGCTGACGGAGAGCGTGGCCGTGACCCGCGCGGGCGACGGCGTGATCAGCGCCACGTCCAGCAACACCGCCACGGCAAGGGTGGAGGTGAGCGGCACCAGCGTGAAGATCACCGGCCTCAAGGCGGGCACCGCCAAGATCACCGTGAAGGTGGCGGCGGGCACCAACCACACCGCGCCCAGCGACAAGACCATCAACGTGACGATCAGCCTGCCCGACACGAGCCTGGCGAACAACACGCCGGACATCATCGCGGCGGCGGCCAAGTCCGGCCAGGCGGCGAACTATTGGAGCGTGGGCGACAAGGTGGGTATCGCGGTCAATGGCTCTTTCGGAGGACTGAGCTATAACAACACCGTGTACGCCTTCATCCTGGGCTTCAACCACAACAGCAGCGTGGAGGGCGGAAACAGCATCCACTTCCAGTTCGGCAAGACGGCGGCTGGTGTGGACATCGCGTTCGTGAACAGCTACGGCTCGAACAGCACGGGCTTCTGCATGAACACCAGCAACACCAACTCCGGCGGATGGAACAACAGCTATATGCGCAAGACCATCTGCCCGGCGTTCCTGGCGGCCCTGCCGACGGCCTGGCAGAACATCATCGCGGCCTGCACGAAGTACAGCGACAACACGGGCGGCGGCTCCAATACCGCGAGCTACGTGACCGCGACCTCGGACAAAATCTGGCTGCTGAGTGAGATGGAGGTCCAGGGCACGAGAAGCTACGCGAACAGCGCCGAGGCGAACTACCAGAAGCAGTACGACTATTACAGGAACGGTAATAGCAAGGTCAAGTACCAGCACACGGCAACGACGAGCGCCTGCTACTGGTGGCTCCGCTCCGTGAGTGCGAGCGGCACGAACTTCTTCTGCAGTGTGAACGCGGGCGGGTCTGCGAGCTACGGCGACGCCTACTATTCGGATGGCTTCGCGCCGGGCTTTAAGGTGGCCTAATCCAAAATCAGGCATCGAAAGTGGAGCGGTGGGGGCGCAAGCCCCTACCAGCGAAACGCAAAGCACCGAGTACCCAAATCAGCACAGGCCCCATCCGGCGGGAGCGGCACCGCTCCTGCCGGTGAGGGTCAGCAAACCGGAAGGGAGAACAGCAAAATGGCAGTATACAAATCGCGGCGCAAGGACGCGGCGGCGCAATTTGTGGCAGACGCGCGAGAGCTGCGGAAGGCCACGGTGCGCATCGCGCGGAAGTTTCCGGCCAGCTACAAGTACGTGACCACGGGGCCGCTGCTGCAACTGGCGAGCGAGGTCTACATGAACGCGCTCAAGGGAAACAGCATCTACGTCCACAAGGACATGAGCGAGCGGGACTACGAGCTGCGGCACCGCTATCTGGCGGCGGCCACGGCCAGCGCCGACGCGCTGCTGGGCGAGATCACCTTCTGCTATGAGCTGGTGGACGACGGCAACAACTTCTTCCGCAACAAGGAGGAGTACGAGCGGACGTTCCAGACCTGGACGACACTGGCGAACAATGCGCTGTCGCGCCTGCGGGGTGTGATGGACAGCGACAAGCGCCGGTGGAATGGGTACATGAGAGACCGGAAAGCAAAAACACCATAAATCCCCGTAGGGCAAGTTCTGACGGCCACGCCTGCAACTGGTGGCTCCGCTCCGTGAATGCGAGCAACACGAACAACTTCTGCAATGTGAACACGGACGGGTCTGCGAACAACAACAACGCCTACAATTCGAATGGCTTCGCGCCGGGATTTAAGAACAACCTGGGGCCTGAACAAGTAGCGAACTGCGAAGCTGTGCCCCAAATCTTAAAGGAGAACTTGACCCTTGGAGACTGGCCCGCCATGCGCGGGCTTCATTCCTTAAATCACCACTCGATACGGAGGCCCGGACGCTTCTTGCATGGCCGGGGATTTACGGCGGCGTTGCCCCGGCTCCATGAGCAACCGTTATGCAGCTACTTCAAACCGCTGCGGCAGACGACGCAGGTGCGGGAGGTCATGCGACCCGCAAACCGCGCGCCAGACCGAACGCTGTACGGGTGGGATACTGCATTGGAGGCAACATGATTGAATAGCCAAGAGAGGCACGAGGCCAGATACCAGCGGCGAAAGGCCCGGCGCGAGCAGAGGGCGCGGGAGGCCGGTGGAGCGAGCTTCGAGGAGGTCATGTCATTCGGGAACATCTGCAAGGCCGGAAAGAGCTGCTGTGACGGAGCGCGGTGGAAGACCTCCACCATCAACTTCGAGACGAACCTGCTGGGCGAAGCACAGGCGACCTATGACACGCTGTACTACGGAAAGCGCGTGTTCAAGGGCTTTCACAGCTTTGCGACGGTGGAGCACGGGAAGGTGCGGAACATCGACGCGCTGCCCATCCAGGAGCGGGCCATCCAAAAATGCCTGTGCAAGAACCTCCTGACGGAGGTTTATTCCAGGAGCTTCATCTACGACAACAGCGCGAGCCTGAAAGACCGGGGCATGGACTTCCAGCTCCGGCGGCTCAGGAAGCACCTGCAGGACCATTACCGGCGGTATGGGACTGAGGGCGGTATCTACCAGTTCGACTTCAAGAATTATTTCGGGAGCCTGCCGCACGAGGAGATCAAGCGGCGGGCGCGGAAGAAGATCATGGACGACCGGTTATACACATTGTTCTGCGACTTTGTGGATGATTTCCGGCTGATGAAGACCGCCGACAAGGAAGCACACCGGGGCGTGGGCCTGGGCAGCGAGGTATCGCAGATCATCGCCCTTGACTACGCCAGCCCCATCGACCATTACGTGAAGGACGTGCGCGGCATCCACGGGTACGGGCGGTATATGGACGACGGGTATGTGATCAGCAATTCCTTGGAGGAACTGGAAGACATCAAGCGCAACCTGTACCGCCTGGCTGAGGCGCTGGGCATCGCCATGAGCGACAAGAAGAACATCATCACGCCGTTCCGGCACCACAGCTTCACCTTCCTGAAAATGCGGGTGACGCTGACGGAGACGGGCAAGGTGGTGATGAAGCTCAGTCGCAAGAGCATCCGTGCCATGCGGCGGAAGATGGATATTTTCCGGCGGTGGATGGACGAGGGCCGAATGGGACCGGAGGACGTGTTCCAGTCCTATCAATCGTGGAGAGCGCACGCGAAGCGGTGCAACAGCTACGACACGCTGCGCGCCATGGACGAGCGCTTCACGCGGATGTTCGCTGAGGAACTGGCCGGGCGGCGGAAGCCGTTCCCGTGCACGATGAAAGCCACACGGACCGGGTGCGGCTGGATATACCGGCGGCACGGAGCCGTCATTGAGGAGGAAATGTGCGCATGAAGTACATCACACACAACAGGTTCAAGAAGCTGGCCGCCTGCGGCGAGGCCGTGAACATCCCGTATGGCACGGAGATGGAGACGGCGGGCGACTTCATCATCACCACGGAGGGAAAGCCAATCTGCTACGCGACCAGCGAGGCCGCGAAGATGCACTTCGCCCGCAACGACGACGGGCAAGGGCTGGAACGCGGGAAGCTGACCTGGGCCATCGCGTACTCCCAGCGGGTGCGGACCGGCCCGAACGGACGGCAACAGCGCTTCACCGAGGAGGAGATCGAGCTGCTGGAACGGAAGTGGGCACATTTCCTGCGGCAGGATGTGGAGGTCATTCTGTTCAACGAAGACTTTTTCGCGGCGGCGGTGCCGGAGCTGAAAGAGCTTGCGGACGCGCTGCACATCAAAGTGAGGAGGTAAGACCCATGTATGCAATTATCAGCAAAGGCGAGCTGCTGGCCCTGTGTGAGCGTCCCCGCTATGTGAAGCGGAACGAGGAGACCGGGGCCTATGTGGAGGCGGCGGAGGCTGAGGCCATCGGCATCGCCGTGGGCGGCGAGGTGTACAACCTGCCCGGCGGCACCGCCATCCCCGACGCGCCGGAGGCGCTGGCACAGGAGGGCGAGGCTGAGGAGTATGTGTTCCGCAACCACGCCCGCATCATCGAGAACGAGGAAGCGACCAACGCCGCCTTCGTCGCCATGGAGGAAGCCATGTGCGATATGGACAGCTCCTCGGAGGAGCGGCTGACGGCGGTGGAAGAAGCTCTTTGCGAGCTGGACAGCGCTGCGAACGGAGGAGGTGAAAACTGATGAACGTTATTTGGGCTAATCGACTGGTGGCCGGTACGCGCAAGTGGGCCGAGGTGCCTGCTTCCCGCAAGGCTGGCGTCAAGGCGGAGCTGGCGAGCCGCGTGGAGAACGGCAAAATCAGCGCCGAGCAGTACGAGAAGATCACCGGCGAGGTCTATGCCGGTGAGTAATCTCCAAATCATCGAGGAGCTGTGCGGCATCTGTACCGACCTTGCGAAGATCGTCACGGAGCAGCAGAAGCTCCTCGCGCAGAACGACGCCATTGCGCTGGCGGAGGACATCGACCGGGTGAAGGTGCGGTATACCGCACTGATCGGAAGCGGAGAATGGCCGGACGAGGCGCTGGGCGAAGAACTATGATCGGCGGGGGCCGGGTGGGATAGCTGCCCGGCCCTCCCCTGTATCGTCAACAACCAGGAAAGGAGGGTGCCGTTATGGACGACCCCTATATCTCACGGGCAGAGCACGAGGAGTTCAGCCGCCGTCTGGCGGAGGAGAACAAGAGGCAGGACAAGCGTATCGAAATGCTTGAGGAGAACGTGCGCGAAATGCGGGCGCTGACGAACTCGGTGGAGCGGTTGGCGACCAGCGTGGAGGACATGGTCAAGGAGCAGGAGAAGCAGGGCAAGCGCCTGGAAGTGCTGGAAGGACGGGACGGTGAAATGTGGCGCAAGGTCGTGGGCTACATCATCACCGCCGTTATCGGCATCGTGATCGGCTTCGTGTTCCATCAAGTCGGTATGTGAGGAGGGCGGGCCATGAAGTACGTGTGGGTAGTCATGGCCGCCTTTTTCTTTGGCCTGGGAGCGGGCCTTCTCCTCTGCAACAGCACGATCAGCCATCTGCGCCGCAGGCTGCGCGCACTCCGGCTGAATGGCGATCAGGGGAAGAAGACCGAGACCATGAAAAAGGTGGTCTGGATATGCCTGGGAAACGGGTTTGCGTGGATATGGTGCAGCTATGTCCTCGCCTACCTGGGACGGGAGCAGATCGCGGAAACGCTGTCGTCGGTGGCCGTGAAGGAGATCATCGGCGTGGTGCTGGCATACGCCATCAAATCCGTCCTGGAAAACCTGAGCAAGAACAATCACTGGCCGGATAAGCCGGACCCCATCGCCCTGGCGGCGGAGGAGGAAACGGCGGACCAGCCAAGCAACGACCTGTAAGGAGGGCAAAAACGGAATGACTGAAAACCAGTTACGCCAGAAGGTCGTCAAGATCGCGGTGAGCTATCTCGGCTGCAAGGAAGCGGACAGGAGCCACCGGAAGATCATCGACCTGTACAACAGCCACAAGCCCCTTGCCAGAGGCTACGCCGTGAAGTATACGGACGCATGGTGCAGTACCTTTGCTTCCGCCGTCGCCATCGCCGCCGGGCTGACCGACATCATCCCGACGGAGTGCGGGTGTGAGAAGCACATCACCCTGTTCAAGAAGCTGGGCGCGTGGGTGGAGAACGACGCCTATGTGCCGAAGCCGGGCGACTACATCTTCTACGACTGGCAGGACGGCACGAACTACGCCACGACGGACAACACCGGCGCGGCGGACCACGTGGGCATCGTGACCGAGGTGAACGGCAGCACAATCACCGTGATCGAGGGCAACATGAGCGACGCCGTGGGGTATCGCCATATCGCCGTCAATGGCCGGTATATCCGGGGCTATGGCGTGCCGAAGTACGCCAGCAAGGCCACAGGGGCCGACGCCGGGACGACAGGCGGAGAGAGCGGCGGGACCAGCGATGCCGGAGCGGGCACCTGCAAGGTGGGCGACATCGTGAACTTCACCGGCGGGAAGCACTACACCAACGCAAACGCGGCCACCGGCACGGCCTGTAAGCCGGGCAAGGCCAAGGTCACGCAGGTGTACCAGCCGGGCAAGGCGAAGCATCCGTATCACCTCGTCGCCGTAAGCGGCGGCGGAAGCACCGTGCATGGATGGGTGGACGCGGCGGACATCGGCGGCTCTGCCACCGGCGGGACGCGCACGCACACCGTCGTTCGCGGAGATACGCTGTGGGCGCTGGCAAGTACCTATCTCGGAAGTGGGAGCCGCTACAAGGAGATCATGCGCCTGAATGGCCTGACTTCTGAGATCATCCATGTCGGGCAGGTGTTGAAGATGCCTGCCAAATAAGAGAGGAAGACGTTTATGGAACTGACGCTCAATATTTCGGCCATCGTCGCCATCATCGGCGTGCTGACCGTACTGACCAACATCATCGTGGAGGTCCTGAAGCGGGCCACGTGGGAGAAGATGCCCACGAACCTGCTGGCGATCATCGTCGCCATGGTGCTGACGCTGGTGGCCTTCTTCGGGTATATGGCCTTCATGGGCTACGCCGTCATGTGGTATTACGTTGCCGCCGCCGTTGTGGTGGGCTTCGCGGTGGCCTACGCTGCCATGTTCGGCTTCGACAAGCTGAAAGAAGCGCTCGGTCAGATCAAGAAAAATAACGAATAAGTGAGAAATCCCCCGGCGGAGGTCCAGAGAACGGACATCTGCCGGGGGATTTTTGTTTAGGCACGCCTGCTCAGGTACAGCACGTGCGAGATATAATATTCCAGAGTGAAATCGCTGTCCGCTGCGATGTTCTGCTCCATGGCTTCACGCATCGCGGCGGCGGTGCTGCCGTCGAAGTCGTCCATGGTGAACAGGTCCACAATGCCGGGGCACACGATCTGCTCCTGGCACACCTCCTTGAAGCGGGAGGCAAGCTCCGTGCGCTCCTGCTCCCCTCGCATCAGCCCGGCAATCAGGCAGGCCCGGAGGGTACGGCGGAAGTTTTCGGAGTTGCACAGCTCACGCATGGGGTAGCCCGCGAGAAAGTCAAGGCGGTGGAATGGAACATCATAGCTTGCGAAGATGGTGTGGGTCTTGCCGGAGGGGTGAACATAGCCCCACCGGCTGTCATAGTCACGGTATGCGGCGACGGCTCCGGGGTAGTCCGGCTCCTTCAAAGCCAGCGTGGCCCGGCGGATAGCCTCGGACAGGTTGACGCCGTGGGCCGCGATCAGCGCGGAACCGGAGGCGGTCAACTCCAACAGTCTGCGGCTGGGGCTGATACGGAAGCCGTCGGCCAGAAGCCGGGCGGCCTGCTGCTCCTTGGTGCCGCCGACCGAAAGGCCGCGCTTGCGCAGAAGCTCCTTCATGGCGTCCTTCGTGTAGAGCACGGAAAGCGTCTGACCTGCGTCCGCGTTCTGCACGAAGCCACGTCGGACCAGAACGCGCCGGACCTCTGCCTTACTGCCGAAGTCTGAGGCGTCCAGCACATCCGGCGTGAATGGGCGTGAGCGCTGTGGGTCCATGAAGCGGATGGTGTAGAAAACCGCCCTGGGGTCGCGGTGCTCGCCTGCTGCGATCTCTGAAAAGGCCGGAAGCACGGCGGGATACAGCAGACCGGCGGTGTGTGGGACGCTGCCGGAGCTGTTGACACGCGCCGGGGGCTTACGAAATGAGAATAGGCCCATGTTCTCCCCTCCACATTTTTTATATTTTTGCGCATTTATGGGATATTACCATAAGAATATCAGAGAATATGGTAAAGTCAAATAAAATATGGGAATATCACATAGCGAGGAGAGGCGAACACTTGAAGATCATCAATCTGGACGGACGGCGAAATGTATCTGGCGAGCGGGTCCGGCAAATGAGAACGAAGAAGCGTATGACACAGGCGGACTTGGCGGCGAAGGTGCAGACCACGGGCGTTATCCTGGAACAGGACGCCATAAGCCGCATCGAAAGTGGGAGCCGCATGGTGCAGGACTACGAGCTGCGCGCCCTGGCGGAGGTACTGGGCGTCACCTCGGACTGGTTGATGGACGAGGAAGAAAAATAATCATGCCGTAGGCTTAAAGCCTACGGCATTTCTTTTTGCGGCGCTCTGAGCGCTTGACATTCTGCGCTTTTATGGGTTATTATCCCCGAAAAAAGAAGGGAGTGCCCACAATGAGCAGCGAAAAAGGACGGAGATTTTCCCATCTGCGGTGGAAGGACCGGCTGAAAATTGAAAGAATGTTGAAGGAAGGCCACAAGGTAAAGGAGATCGCGGCGGCGCTGCACGTGGACAGTACCACCATCTACCGGGAGATCAAGCGCGGAAAGACGGTCCAGCGCACGACGGAGCTGATCGACCGGGAAATCTACTGCCCGGACGTGGCGGAGAACAAGTACCGGGCCAACCTCGCGGCCAAGGGTCCGGCGCTGAAACTGGGCAACGACTACAAGCTGGCGGCATACATCGAGCAGAAGATCGTGGAGGAACGGTATTCGCCGGAGGCGGTCCTGTTGAAGATCAAGGAGGAACGGCTGACCTTCTCCGTGACGCTCTCCAAGTGGACGCTGTATTCCTACATCACAAAGGGCGTGTTCCTGGGCGTGACGAACAAGAACCTGCCGCGCAAGGGGAAGAAGAAAAACAAGGGGTATCGGAAGGTCCGGGCCGCGCACCTTCCACAGGGCGACAGCATCGAAGACCGCCCGGAGGAGATCGCGGAACGAGCGATGCCCGGAGACTGGGAGATGGACACGGTGGTATCCTGCAAGAAGGACGCGGCCCGGCTCCTGGTGCTGACGGAGCGGATGTTCCGCCAGGAGATCATCATAAAAATGCCGGACGGCACTACTCAGAGCGTCGTCCGGTCGCTGGACAGGCTGGAAAGGAAGCTGGGGTCGCGGCTGTTCCGTCGGATATTCCGCACGATCACCGTGGACAATGGCAGCGAGTTCGCAGACTGCGAGGGCATGGAGCGGTCCTGCCTGACGAAGCGGGCGCGGACGCACATATACTATTGCCATCCGTACAGCGCCTTCGAGCGCGGGAGCAACGAGAACGCGAACAGCCTTATCCGGCGGTGGCTCCCGAAGGGGACGAAGCTCTCCGAGGTATCACAGGCGGAGATCAAGCAAATCCAAATCTGGATGAACAACTACCCAAGGATGGTTTTAGGCGGGCGCTGTGCGAACACGGCGCTGGCCGAGTGGATGGCGGCGGAGGGCGTGCTGCTCCCGTCCGTTCATATTTAAGAGAAAAACGCACGCATAACACACGAAAATAGCACGGAAATAACACGATAAAGCATAGGCTACCGGCGGGACTTTGGCGGGTGGCCTTTTCGCGCTGCCCAAAATGTACAAAATAACGCAGAATAGTTTGTTGAAAAAGCACGGCATTTTTTGCTTGACTTTTTCGCACAGAGAATTTTCCAAAAACCTATTGACTTTTTCAATGCCAGCATGTATACTTGAACAGCCGCTTTGAATGGGCTTAAAGTTTCGGAAGGTTTCGAGACTTTTCGAACGCCCCCGACAGCGAGTCCGTAATTAAGGAAAGAGGTGCAAGCAATGCAAGCGATCATCGTTACCGGCGGTAAGCAGTATGTTGTGAACGAGGGCGACACCCTGTTCATCGAGAAGCTCCCCGTCGAGGCGGGCGACGCCGTTACCTTCGATCAGGTTTTGGCGATCGTTGACGGCGAAAACACCAAGTTCGGCACTCCCGTGGTGGAGGGCGCGAAGGTGGAGGCCACTGTCGTTAAGAACGGCAAGGGCAAGAAGGTCCGTGTCTACAAGTACAAGGCCAAGAAGGGCTATCACAAGCGTCAGGGTCATCGTCAGCCTTATACCAAGGTTGAGATCGGCAAGATCTCCGTCTAAGGCATGACCACTGTTACATTCCTCACCGAAGGAAAACGCATCATCGGTTTTGATGCCAAGGGCCACAGCGGTTACAGCGAAGAAGGCTCCGACATCGTCTGTGCGGCGATCACAAGTGCGGTCCGCCTTGTGGAAAGCACCGTGAACGATGTTTTAGGCCTCGCCGCTTCCGTCAAGGTCCATGAACGCTCCGGCGCTGTGGAATTCCGGCTCCCCGGCGGTCTGTCCGCCACGAACGAGAACACCTGTCAGGCTCTTTTAACGGGTTTGATGCTGCTCTTTTCCGAGCTGCACAGCGAATATCCGGATAATATCGAAGTCATGGAGGCGTAAGCCCCCTGTCCCGATCATCTTACAGAAAGGATGGCAAATCACCATGCTGAACATCGGTCTTCAGTTTTTCGCCCACAAGAAGGGCGGCGGCTCCACGAAGAACGGCCGCGACTCTAACGCCAAGCGCCTTGGCCCCAAGCGCGCTGACGGTCAGTTCGTTCTCGCCGGCAACATTCTTGTGCGCCAGCGCGGCACCCACATCCATCCGGGCGTCAACGTCGGTATCGGCTCTGACGATACTCTCTACGCCAAGGAGAGCGGCGTGCTCCGTTTTGAGCGTCTCGGCAAGGATCGTAAGCAGGCTTCTGTTTACCCCGCTGAGTAATTGCACAATGAAGAGCCTCGAGCGAATGCTCGGGGCTCTTTTCTTTATCTTTTCCGCAGGAGGTCACTTTTCATGCTCAAGGCAGTTTTGATGGATATCGACGACACGCTGCTCGACTTCGGCAAATGCGCCGAGCAGGCCATGCGCATCGGCTTTTCCGAATGGGGTCTCCCCTATGACGATTCCACTTACGCGACGTTCACGCGCATCAATGACGGCCTCTGGCTCATGATCGAGCGCGGCGAGCTCACGACGCAGCAGCTTTTTGAATTTCGCTGGAACCGCATCTTCGAGGCCCTCGGCATCCAGGCCGACGGTGCCGCGTTTGAAAAGCGGTTTTTGGACCTCCTCTACGAGACGGCCATCCCAGTCGACGGCGCGGACGAGATCTGCCGCTACCTCAAGAAAAAATATATCCTCTGCGCGGCGAGCAATGCCTTCCACGACCAGCAGCTCAACCGGCTTGAAATGGTGGGGCTTCTCCCCTATTTTGACCATGTGTTCGTTTCAGAGTCACTCGGCTACCGCAAGCCCGAAAAGGCGTTTTTCGATGCATGCCGCGCTTTTCTTCCCGATGTTGCCGCGGACGAGTGCATGATGATTGGCGACTCGCTGACCGCCGACATCACCGGCGGCAAAAACGCGGGCATGAAAACGATCTGGTACAACCACACGCACCGCCCCGTTCCGGAGCGCTGCGAGGCCGACCAGATCGTCGAATCGCTGTCTGAATTAAAGAATCTGCTGTAGCTCAGGAAATCAATTCCGCGCCGACACTGTATTCCCAGCCGCTGTCGCCGCGGGATGCCGTGCACTTCGTAAAGTAATACGCGCCGAGCGGCGAGCGCCACTTTCCGGCGCTGAAGCAGACAGACGCGCCGTTGTCCTGCGTCTCCTCCGGCGTGATGGTGAAGAGCAGACCGTTCGTGAACGAATAGGCCATGCTGCCGCCCTCCAGCTTTTCGCCCATGAGGTACCCCTCCTCGCGCAACTCGTCGAACGTCATCGTCAAGCCCTGTACGCCGTGCTTCTGCGCATAGATGTAGGCGACCGCCGCCTTTTCGCCCGCGGTCAGCCCGCCGGGTGCCTTGCTCAGATCGACGCTCACGACCTCCGCACCGCCGTTGAGCCCGTCGTCCTCGTTCCACAGGTCCTCAAGCACCTGCAAGTAGAGGCCGCAGAGGTCATACTGCGCATTCTCCTCACGCGAGAGGGACACGGCCACCACCTGTGAAAACTTCGCAGGATATGTCTCCTGCACACCGCCGGTGTACCAGACCTCGGCGCTCATGCCGCTTTCGATTTCGGAAGCGGACACACTGCCGCCGTCCAAATACAGCGTCACGCCTTCGAGCGGCAGGGCATAGACCTCCGTCTCCCCTGCCAAAATGAGTGTGCCGTTTTCACCGTCGCCCACGACGCGCAGCGTTATCGTGTCCGCGCCGACGTACTGCGGTTTGGGGTCAGGCGTATCATTTCCGTCTTCGTTATCGCGCCCGCCCTTCGTGCAGGCCAGAAGCGCCGCCGTCACGGCGACGACCATCATCAATGCAAGCAGTCTTTTCAAGGTTTCCGCTTCCTTTCCCGTTGTGTCTTTTCCTTTGACGAAAGGGAGCACAAAAAAGTTCCCTACTTTTTTCGATTTTTTCTTTTTTGTGAAACGTTCCGTTTTTCTTGACGAATCGTCAAAAAACGGATACACTAATTGTTCAGGAATAACAAGAATTCAAGGAGGTGCCAACATGGCAGCATCTTTTATTGATAAGGCGCGCATCTTCTGCCGCGCGGGCAAGGGCGGCAATGGCGCGGTGGCGTTCCACCGCGAAAAGTACGTCTCCGCGGGCGGCCCCGACGGCGGCGACGGCGGCAACGGCGGCAACATCGTCCTCGTTGTCGACGACAACATGTCCACGCTGATGGACTTTCGCTACAAGCGCAAATACGTCGCCGACAACGGCATGGACGGTCAGGGCGCGCGCAAGTTCGGCAAGCAGGGCAAGGATCTCACGATCCGCGTGCCGCGCGGCACCGTCGTGCGCGACGCGGAATCGAACGAGATCATCAAGGATATGTCCGACTCCGAGCCGTTCATCCTCTGCCGCGGCGGCAAGGGCGGCTGGGGCAACGCGCATTTCGCAACGCCGACGCGTCAGGCGCCCCGTTTTGCCAAATCGGGCCTTGAGGGCGAGGAGCACGATGTCGTGCTCGAGCTGAAGCTGCTGGCCGACGTCGGCCTCATCGGCTTCCCGAATGTCGGCAAGTCGACGCTTCTTTCCGTTGTGTCGAAGGCGCGCCCCAAGATCGCAAACTACCACTTCACCACGCTCTACCCCAACCTCGGCGTCGTGTACGTCGACGAGGGCGTTTCGTTCGTCATGGCCGACATCCCCGGCATCATCGAGGGCGCAGCCGAGGGCGCGGGCCTTGGTCACGACTTCCTGCGCCATATCGACCGCTGCCGCCTGCTCGTTCATGTCGTCGACGTGTCGGGCAGCGAGGGCCGCGACCCGGTCGAGGACTTTGACGCCATCAACGCAGAGCTCTCGCAGTATTCCCCCGACCTTGCCCCCCGCCCGCAGATCGTCGTCGCGAACAAGACCGACATCATGGAGAACGAGAGCCTGCTCGAAAAGCTGCGCGCGCATGTCGAGCCGCTCGGCTATCCCCTCTTCGCCCTGTCCGCCGCGTCGCACACCGGCACGCGCGAGCTCGTGCTCAAGATCGCCGAAAAGCTCTCCACACTCCCGCCCGTCACTGTCTACGAGCCCGAGTACGTTCCCAAGCCCGTGAAGATCGACGCGAGCGAGCCGCTCAAGATCACCGTCGAGGACAACACCTACATTGTCGAGGGCAAGTGGCTTGAACGCCTTATGAGCAACGTCAACTTTGGCGATTACGAGAGCCGGATGTTCTTCGACAAGATGCTGCGAGAAAACGGCGTTTTCCAGCAGCTTGAGGACCTTGGCATCAAGGACGGCGACATCGTCAGCATGTACGAGCTCGAATTCGAGTACCAGCACTAATTTCTTTCGGGAGATGATCTCATGTCCATCAGCCTGTGCGAGGACTGCGTTTATTACAGCTACGATGAAGAGTCCGACAGCTACTACTGTGACGAACAGCTCGACGAGGACGAGATGGCGTCGTTCCTGCGCGGCAAGCTGACCGCCTGTCCGTTCTATCATCCGGGCCAAAGCGACTACTACCTCGCGGGAAAGCAATAAAAATCGCAAAAAGGGAGCACACGCAAGCGTGCTCCCTTTTTCTGTCAGTCTCGATCAAAATGTGATGCGCATCTGGTGCCAGACAACGCCGCCGTGCACGGACTTGTCTGTCACGCCCTCGTCGACAAAGCAGAACTTCGCGTAGTAGTCGACGAGCCGCTGTTTGCAGGTCAGGACTGCACCCTTTCTCCCCTGCTTTCTCGCATCCTCAACGGCACGGTGGAGCAGTTCGCCCGCGTAGCCGTTTTTCCGGTACTCCGGCAAGGTGTTCAGACCGAAGAGCATCTGCCACGCGCCATTTTCGTCGTGCATGGATGCTTTCGCGTACATTTCGTCGGTCAGGTCGGGCTCGTCCGTTACAAAGCCATCGAGAAACGCGATGAGCTTACCGCCATCGAACATCAGCCAGAAGTGGTCGCCGTAGTATCTGATCCGCTCGGCGAATTCCTCTTTTGTCGCTGCCTCGGCCACGGGAAAGCACTCGGCTTCCACCGCCGCGACCGCGTCCAGATCGCTCATTGTTGCTGTTCTGATCTCCATGGTTCTGCCCTCTCTATTTAGTCCCACTTTTCACGGCTGAGCTCGCGCATGTAGCCCGCCGTAATGATACCGGTGGGCAGCGCGACGATGGCAATGCCCATAAACGACGACGTCATGCTCACGATGCGGCCGATCTCGCTCGTCGGATAGATGTCGCCATAGCCGACGGTCGTCAGCGTGACGACCGCCCAGTAGATGGCGTCGAAAAACGTGTCAAAGCTGTCGGGCTCCACCTGAAACATGATGAGCGCCGACAGCGCGATATACCCGCCCGCCAGCACACACACCGCCGCGAGCGCGCGTTTCTCGCGCTTGATAACGTTCAAAATAAGTGTAAAGCTGTGCGAGTAGCGCAGGAATTTGAGCGCCTTGAGCGCTTTGTTGAGGCGGAAAAGCCTAAACAGCTTGAACCCCGACGACAGCATCGTCAGCGACGGCAGGATGGACAGCAAATCCACAATGCCGAAAAAGCTGAACGGATAGCGCAAAACGCCCATTTTCCGCTCTTTTCGTACTTTAGGTCCGCCGTCCACCAGCGCAGCAGATAGTCCACGATGAACACCGTGACCGTTGCGCGGTCGAGCCAGACAAACAGCGAGTTCGTCTCCTTGAAGCACAGCGGCACGATACTCGCCGCGATGCACACGAGCATGAAGCGGTCGTAAATGAGACTGTCGCGGTCGTCCTTGTCCGCGACCTCGATGACCTCGTAGATTTTTCTTCGCAAACTCATGCCGTCACTCCCTTGCGCCGGGCAGAAAGCGCTGCTCGACTTCTTCCGCGCTCATCTGCCCGCCGGAGAGCTCCGTGAGCGCGGCGGAAAAGTCCGCCACCTTCTGCACGGGCAGAAGAAACGTAAGCATCACCGCCGCGCCGTAATCGCTCGACTCGATCCTGCCCTCGTGTCCCTCGATCAGCAGCTTTATGCGCTCGAACATCGGATACGGGCATTCGAGCAGCAGCACGGAAAACGGCTGCATCCGCGCCTTGCCCGCATTGTCAAGCGCGTCCTTCGCCGCCTTGGCGTAGGCGCGCGTCAGCCCGCCCGCACCGAGCAGAATCCCGCCGAAGTAGCGCGTCACGATGCACACGACGTTTTCGACGTTTTCGCGCTGGAAGACGTTCAGCATCGGCTGGCCTGCCGTGCCCTGCGGCTCGCCGTCGTCGCCGTAGCGGACGGTGCCGTCGTGCAGGACAAAGCACCAGCAATTGTGGCGCGCGTCGTAGTATTTCTTCTTCATCTCGTCGATGCGCGCGCGGGCCTCCGCCTCGCTCTCCACAAGGAAAACATGGCTGATGAAGCGCGAGCGCTTTTCTTCAAACTCGCTCTCCGCGCTCTCGTATGGGACAAGGTACTCTGTCATGGTTTCAATGTTCCTTTCAGCGGGTTTTCTCCCACTTTTCTTTCGTAAGGGCGTAAAAAAGCGTCGGCCGCAGCGCATCGTCCACAAGCGCCGGCCTTTCACAGGTCAGCTGATAAGAAAAGCCACACTTTTCGATCACGCGCTTTGACTTTTCATTGCCGGCATAGTGCGAACACCAGACCCGCTGTGCGTCTTTATCCTCAAAGCAGTACCTCAGCAGCTCTCGCACGGCTTCGGGGATAAGCCCCTGACCCCAGAGCGGGCGGCCGATCCAATAGCCGATTTCCGGCTCACTCCCGATTTCTGGCGCTTCCGTCGGAAACACGCCGATGGAGCCGACAGGCTCGTCTGGCCGTTCCTTCAAAATGACTGCAAACGTGTCCGGCTCCGAGAGGACGGTTCGGATGATCTCGCGGGAGTTCTCCACGCTCGTATGCGCCGGCCAGCCTGCGGCGGGGCCGACAAACGGATCCCTCGCGTATCGATAGCAGCTCTCCGCGTCGCTCTCGCACCACGGACGCAGGAGAAGGCGCGTCGTTTCAAACGTCATTCCTCCCAGTCCTCCTTCGGCTCGCGGTAGCCCTCGATATAGTCCTTGGCCTGGCCGATGACGCGCGGCACGCAGGTGGCCACGATGTCGATGGTCTCGCCATATTCGACGGATTCGACTTTCGCCTCGCGGTAGAGCATATCGAGAAGCCCGCCCTTGTCGTAAGGCAGGTGGATCATCACGCGGCGCGTTCCCTTGTCGAGGAGCTTATCGATGCGCGCAAGCAGCTCATCGATCCCCTCGCCCGTCTTGGCGCTGATGTTGACGCTGTCCTCCCCGTGCGGGCGGATATCGCCGAAGTAGAGGTCGGACTTGTTGTAAACGCGCAGGCAGGGAATTTGCTGCGCGCCGAGCTCTTCGATCAGCTCGTCCACGATCTGCGCCTGCTCGAGCCAGTGCGGGTCGGAAATGTCGATGACGTGCAGAAGAAGATCGGCGTATTCGAGCTCTTCAAGCGTTGCCTTGAACGCCTCGACGAGCTGGTGCGGCAGCTTTCGAATGAAGCCGACCGTGTCGGAGATCACGACATTCAGCGTGTCGGACACCGTGAGAAGGCGCGTCGTCGTATCCAGCGTGTCAAACAGGCGGTTATTCGCGGGAATGCCCGCGCCGGTCAGCGCGTTCAGGAGCGTTGACTTGCCCGCGTTTGTGTAGCCGACGATGGCGACGACGGGAATTTCATTCTTGCTGCGGCGGTCGCGCTGCGTGGCGCGCACGCGGCGCACCTCTTCAAGGTCCGCCTTCAGCTTGTCGATCTTTCTGTGGATGTGGCGGCGGTCGGTCTCAAGCTGCGTTTCGCCGGGGCCCTTCGAGCCGATGGGGCCCTTGCCCGACGTGCCCGCCTGACGCTCCAGATGCGTCCACATACCGATCAGGCGCGGCAGCAGGTACTGATACTGCGCGAGCTCGACCTGAAGTCGGCCCTCTTTTGTCTTCGCCCGCTGGGCGAAAATGTCGAGAATCAGCCCGCTGCGGTCGAACACCTGCACGCCGAACTCTTCGCTCAGAACGCGCATCTGCGAGGGCGAGAGGTCATTGTCGAAGATGACCATTGTCGCCTCCTGTGACTTGACGAGCTCGCGGATCTCATCCACCTTGCCCTCGCCGATGAATGTGTGCGGGTTCGGCGACGGCAGCGTTTGTAAAACCACGCCGACGCTGACGCCGCCCGCCGTTTCGACGAGCGCACCGAGCTCTTCAAGGCTCTCCTCGTCGGCATTCTCTTTTCGATCAAGCCGCGGCGACGAAAGGCCGACTAAAATCGCCCTGTCGCGCGGCGCGTTGTTCTCTTTCAATTCTTCCATAGATTCTCCTTATCGCGCCGAAATCGGCGCTGTACAAATCATTTTTATTATAGTGTATTTTCCGCCAAAAGAAAAGGCAAAAACGCTTTTCATTGACATTTCCTGCCCTCTCATGCGAAAATAAGGCAGACGCAACCTCAGGTTGACAAAAAGAAACGCCCAGTTGGTGGCGTTTTCTCCTGTTTTCCTGCTATGCTTTTCTTGCAAAGGCGCAGTGCACGGCGTCGAACGCAGCATCATTCCCCAAAGGAGGAACCTTTCATGGAACTATATGAAAAGCTCTACGAACTGCGCCGCGCGAGCGGCATGTCGCAGGAGGAGCTGGCGGAGAAGCTCGGCGTCTCGCGCCAAGCCGTCTCCAAATGGGAGAGCGGCGCCACGCAGCCGGAGCTTCCAAAGCTCATCGAACTCTCTAAGCTCTACTCCGTTTCCGTCGACGAGCTGCTCAGTCTGGAGCATGCCAAACCCGAGCAGGATGCCGCCGAATCGCCGGTTCAAAGCAACGCCGAAAAAGCTCCCGCGGAAAAGCTGAGCTTCCGCGATTTCTGCATACAGCACAAGAAGATCATCGGCGGTGCGGCCGTGGCGCTCGCCGCGCTCATCGCCGTCGGCGTGCATTACAACAATCGCATCAACACGCTCAGCATGCAAGTAAATGACCTTCGCAGCCAGCTCTACAACGTGCAGAATAACCTCTCAAACCAGATCGCGGGCATCAGCAATAATGTCTCGGACATTTTGGCGCGCGAGTCGAGCCTGATCTCGCAATACAGCTACGAGGTCAAAAGCGTCAACCTCAAAAAGCAGGAGTGCACGCTTGCCTTTTCTCTTCTGCCGAAGACGATCAGCGAGGGAACGACTGTTATCATCGGCGTGACCGACCATGGCAATTCCTCGCCGCTGGACAGCTATCGGCCGGGCTACTCTGCCGACCTTACGCAGGATGGCTTCGGGTATCTGCACGGTAGTGTAACCGTCCCTCTGAGCGACGAGCTCGGCGTTGGTGTCAACTTCAAGCACGACGGTGAGACACAGTCAGAGGAGCTTGATACGATCTATGATCTCAAATCCCAGTATCAGCCGCAGCTCAAAAGCTTTCTAGCCCCCATCTCCTACGAGCGTCAGGCCGGCAGCAAATGGCAGTACCAGTTCACGTCGGGCACTGCCGGCATCCCGCTCGGCACCATCTCGCTCGGCGCGCTGTCCGATGTGTCCATCCGCAGCGCGTGTCTTGAATACACGTGCGCCAATCAGCTGCTCAGGCGCGTGCCGCTCGAAGCATCGTACAGCGATGGCAGCGCCGTCACCTATGTCGGTGATGACAGCGCCGAAGCCGTGGGCGCATCCGTCATAGAGGGCGTGTTGTACTATGACCTCGCCTATGCCTCCAGCAGCGAATCGGAGGCTTTCACGCTCCCGCTCGGGGCAACGCCGCTCGTCTGCGAGCTTGTCGTCAACCTTGCGGACGACACCGTACTGCGCGTCCGCCTCTTCCAGGTGCGCGCCATTGCAGGCGGCGACAGCTACGAGGAGATAAACTACCTCGACCAAAGTCTCAGTGAGCCGCTCCCCTTCATCGTCGAATATCCCGACGGGCAAAACTGAGCGTTCCAAAAAAGCAGAAAAAAGCAGCTCTGCCGTAGCAGAGCTGCTTTTGTGATTGAATTAGTTCAGGCCGAACTTCTTGTTGAACTTGGCAACGCGGCCGCCGGTATCGACCAGCTTCTGCTTACCAGTGAAGAAGGGGTGACACTTAGAGCACACTTCCACCTTGATATTCTGCTTGGTGGAACCTGTCTCAATCACATTACCGCAGGCGCAAGTAATAGTAGTCTGCTGATAATTGGGATGGATTCCTTCCTTCATTGCTCGTGTTCACCTCTTTCTGATCCAAATGTACTTTTCTAAAAAAGCCATATAGGATATTACCACGCTTTGTGTCAAATTGCAAGAGAAATTTTTGATCCTCTCCGTGCTTTTCTCTTCCTTAGCACTTTTCCCTAATTTCATCGTCATTTTTTTAACGCTCGTTATGCAATTTCTCTTTACTTCTGCCGTTTTCAGTCGTATAATGGCACTTACGCGCCTTGCGCACGGATGATTGGAAGTAAAGGAACATCAGAATTATGTCGAAAAAACATTTCCTGCGGGGACTGCGCGACGGCATCCCCATTGGGCTTGGTTATTTTGCTGTCAGCTTCGGCATCGGCATCAGCGCGCACAACGCGCACCTGAGCATTTTTCAGGGTTTTTTGCTGAGCTTTTTGAACAACGCCTCGTCGGGTGAATACGGCGGCATCACCATCATCGCCGCCGACTCCGGCCTCTGGGCCATGGCGCTGATGATGCTGGTCGTCAACGCGCGCTATCTTCTGATGAGCTGTGCGCTCAGCCAGCGTCTCTCGCCCGATACGCCGCTTCCCTGGCGGCTCCTCATCGCCTATGACCTGACGGATGAGATCTTCGGCCTCGCCATCGCGCAGCCTGGGTATCTTGAGGTGTGGTATTACTTCGGCACCATGTGCGCGGCCATGCCGGGCTGGAGCATCGGCACCGTGCTCGGCGTGCTGATGGGGAATCTCATGCCCGTCTGGGCCGTCAGCGGTTGCTCCGTGATGCTGTTTGGCATGTTTCTCGCCATCATCATCCCCGTCGGCAAGCAGAACCGCATCGTGCTCGGCTGCATCGGCGTGAGCTTTCTCTGCTCGCTTCTTGCAAGCGTTTTGCCGTTCACGCGCGAGCTGTCCGAAGGTATGCGCATCCTGGTCTTGACCATCGTGATCTCTGCTGCCGCCGCCATTCTGTTCCCGCACAAGGAGGATGATCTCGTCGCATGAAAACGTATTTATATCTTTTCGTCATGGCGGCCACGACCTATCTCATCCGCGTCCTGCCGCTCACGCTGATCCGCAAGCCGATCCAGAATCCCTTCCTGCGCTCGTTTCTCTTCTACGTGCCCTACGTCACGCTCGCGGTGATGACGTTCCCCGCCATCATGAACGCCACGCAGTCGCCCATCGCGGGCGCGGCGGCCATGGTCATCGGCATCGTCGCCGCCTGGTGCGGACTGGGACTTCTCCCCGTCTCGCTCGTCTGCTGCGCGACAGTGCTGATCTTAGAGCATTTTATCGTGTGAGCAAATCTTGTAAAACACCCTCCGCGGATTTCCCGCGGAGGGTGTTTTTATGTATTCACAGCACCTTTTCTTCGCCGACCGAGAAGAAATACAGCACCTTTTCCCTGACCTTTTTGCCCATCACGCGCATAAGGGCCATGGAGTATGCCTCGAGCTGAGGGCGGTAGTGCTCAGCTCGTTCTTCGATCTGTGTTCTTCCGATGCGGTCAGTCTTGAAGTCCACGACCACAAGCTCGCCGTCCTCTTCAAAAAAGCAGTCTACCACGCCCTGCAGCAGCACCGCGTCGTCGGCGTCCAGCGTGGCAAAGTCCCGCACCGGCCGCAGCAGCGAGAAGCGGTACTCGCGCCGCACCGTCTGCGCATTCTTGCGAATGCGCGCGGCAAGATCACTTCGCAAAAATCGGACGATCGCGCGCACGTCGACGGCGCTTGCCTGCTCGTCGGTCAGCTTGCGCTGCGCTCTGAGCTTTTCGACCTGCTCACGCACGCTCTGCTCGCTTGCTTCGCAGAAAAAGTCAAGGTCCTGCATCACAAGGTGCAGCGCCGTGCCCCGTTCCGCACCCGTGAGCGTCGTTTCGCCCGCAAGGAATTTTGGTTTATATAGGCTGCGCAGCCGCGGTGGGAGCGTTGTATTTTCGGATATCTCCTCGTCCAGCGCGCGGCCCTTGAGCTGCGTGGCCGTCAGCTTGGCGGGAAAGGCCGTCTGCCCCGCGTAGGGGTAGCGGTACGACAGCGCAGCAAAATCCACCGGCAGCTCATCCTTCGGCGGCGCGGCATCCACTGGCGCGTCATCGGGCCGCTGCTGCGGCGTCACAAAGCTCAAACCGTCGTGCACACACACCGTCCACGGCGTTTCGTCAGCATAGAAGCTCCCCTCGCCATTCTGCCCCGCAAGCTCGCGCAGGGACGCCGCTTCGCTGCGCTGCAAAAGCGGCAGCATGATCCAGTCGCCCATGCACTTGCCGCTGTCCACAGCCTCGGGCAGCACAGGACAATCGCTCAGCGCCAGAAGGTCGGCGACGCGGCTTTTCGCGTTTGCCTGCGTGTGCACCATGACGAGCTTTTCCTTCGCGCGCGTCATCGCAACGTACAGCACACGCAACTCCTCGGCCTTCGCCTCGCGCCGCAGCGTGCGCTCGAGCGCCTGCCGTGCGACCGTCGGGTACTGGATGTGCCTTTGCATGTCCACGCACACCGGCCCCAGCCCGAGCTGCGGGTGCACGAGCACCGAACTCAAAAAGTCCATATTGCTGAAGCGACGCGCGAGGTCCGAGAGGATCACGACCGGAAATTCAAGGCCCTTCGACTTGTGGATTGACATGATGCGAACGCCTGATGATGCGTGCGCGGTCTGCATTGAACCCGCCTCGCCTTCGGCAAGCTGCTCGCGCAGCGTGCGCACAAAGTCGAAAAGGCCTTGCCGCCCCGAGCGCGCGTAGTCCTCGCTGAGCTCCAAAAACGCGAGCAGATTTTCCTTGCGCTCCGCCCCGCGGCGCATCGCGCCGAAGATGCCGAGCACATTGCACCGGCGGTAGATTTCGCTCAGCAGCTCGCGCACGCTCAGGTGCGCCGCGCTGTTGCGCAAAGCGTCCAACGTACTGAGGAATTCTACGCTGTGGATGTCCTCACTCAAAAGCAGCGCATCGTAGAAGTCACCCGTGCGCTGCCGCGCGCGGATCGCCGCGAGCTCATCGGGTGTAAAGCCGAAGAGCGGAGAGCGCAGCACGGCAATGAGCGGCACGTCCTGCCGCGGATTGTCGATGACCTGCAAGAGCGCGAACAGCACTGCGATCTCCATCGAGGCAAAAAAGTCCTCGCCCGCGTCAGCGGCGCAGTGGAGGCCGCGCGCCTCCAGCGCGCGGCGATAGTCCAAAAGGCGCGTGCTCGGCGAGCGCATCAGAATGACGATGTCCTCCTCGCGCACGGGCCGCAGCTCTTTTGTTTTGTCATCCTGTATAGCAAATTCACTTGTCAGCATATCACTGATATAGTCTGCGACAAACGCTGCCTCAGCCTCGCTTGCGCGCACGCGCTGCTCGCCCGTCTGCGTCGGCAGGTCGAGCAGGTGGAACTCCGCGCCGCACGCGCTCGATTCGGCATAATTCGCGCCGAGGCGCAGCATTTCATCCGCGCCGTAGTCGAGCTCACCCATTTCCTCGGAAAGAATATTGCAGAAGATAAAATTCGTCGCGTCCAGCACTTCTTTGCGCGAACGGAAGTTGCGCGAGAGCAGCAGCTTCGCGCTGTCGTGCTCCTCTGCGTCCTCAAGCGGCAGCCAGGTGTTATAATGCTGCAAAAAAATACGCGGGTCGGCTAGGCGGAAGCGATAGATGCTCTGCTTGACATCGCCAACAGTGAAAAGGTTTTCTCCTTTACAAGAAATTGCGTCAAAAATGCGGTTCTGCACCTCGTTGGTGTCCTGATACTCGTCCACCATGATCTCGCGGTAGCGCGCGCTGACGATGTGCGCAAGCTCTGTCGGCGCGCCGTCCTCTCCGATGAGAAGGCGGATGGCCTCGTGCTCCTGATCGGAGAAGTCGGCAGAATTCCGCCGGCGCTTTTCCTCGTTGTACCGGCGGGAAAAGTCCGCCGTCAGGTCGATGAGCGCGAGCATTGCGCTCGCCATCGTGCGCAGGTCCTCCACCGCCTCGTCAGACGAGGCGGAAAAAATCTCGGCAAAGCCCTTGACGGTCTCCTTGCAGTTGTCCCACAGGCTTTTCATGCGCGCTTTCATCTCGCCGCCGTCGCTGTCCTTCACCGCGGCGAGGCGCGGGAACGCGATGGTCACGCCGCGCGCGGTGTCCCAGCCCTCCACCGTCTTCCCCTCCAGCGCGTCAAGCTGGTAGGACGCGTCGAGGAACGCGGGCGCATACTTCTGGTTCAGCGCGTCATTCGCGCACATCTCTTTCGCCGCGCGCTGCAAAAGGTTTTTGCAGTGGCGCGCCTTGCGCCGCACCTCATTGAGCAGAATTTTTCCATAGGGCGTATCCTCGATCTTATCCGGCACGGCGCGCCAAAACGCGCGCTGCGCCTCGAGCCATTTGTCCTCATACGGCTGCGCCTGCAATTTTGCGTGCAGCTCGAGCACTAAGTCCTCAAGCGCGCTGTCGTCGCGCCCCGCGCCAAGCGTGTCGGCGAGCAGTGTGCCTCCGGGCGTCAGACAGTCGTAAAAATCGTCCAGCGTGCGTGTGAGCACGCGCTCGCGCAGCACTTGCGCCTCGTTCTCGTCCAGTACGCGGAAATCGGGCCGTAGCGCGTGGCCGCGCGCGTCCTCGCCGAGCAGATGGCAGTTTTCGCGCAGAAGCGCGGTGCAGAAGGCGTCCACCGTCTTGATGTCCGCGCGGTAGACGCGCAGCATTTGCTGCCGCAGATGGTAGTTGCCGGGGTCGCGCTCCATGCGCTCGGTGAGCGCCTTGGCGATCTTGCCGCGCAGCTCGCTCGCCGCGGCGCGCGTGTAGGTAATGATGAGGAAATCGTCGAGATTCGCCCCTTCGCGCTCTACGTAGGAAAAGAGCCTCTCGACGAGCACCTTTGTCTTGCCCGAGCCCGCCGCCGCGGAGACGAGCAGACTGCGCTCGCGGCTGTCCACCGCCGCTTGCTGTTCGTTTGTCAGCTTTTCAGCCATTTTCGTGCGCCCCCTCTCCGTTCACCTCGTCGATGTACTGCCAGAATTCGTCGTTTTTCGTCGCCTTGATGTATTCCATGCGGTCGCTGCCGCAGCCGTTTTCAAAGTGACACGCGCTCGCAAACTCGCAGTAGGTGCAGGCCGACTGCTGCGGCGTGCGCGCGTAGGGGTCGGCGTCGATGTTGCCCGCGAAGACCTCCTGCGTGATTTCATGTAAAATATGGTCGACGTATTTCGAGAGCTTTCCGAGCTGCTCGGCGGAGGCGAGACTCCCCGTCACCGCGCCGTCCCTTTTCACCGCGATGGGCAGGTAGCACGGCGATTCGAGCGCGCTGTGCTCCATCGCCTGCAGAACCGCCGGGTCCTCGAGCACCATGCCGCTGCGGCGCAGCTCCTTTTTGAGTGCTTTTTCGATCTTTTCGGGCTCCGTGTCGCGCGCACAGCGCAGCATCGGCTCGCGCGCGGGCGTGTAGAGAACGCCCGCGGGAACGATCTCGTGTCCGCCGAAAAGCATCTGTCCCTCTTCTTTAAGCGTAAAGAGGTAGAGCAGCATTTGGAGCCCCAGCCCGTAGCGCAGCTCGGCGAGGTCGAAGCTCTTCTTGCCCGTCTTGTAGTCCACGACGCGCAAATATAGCTTGCCGTCGTGCAGCCAGCCGTCCACACGGTCGACCTTGCCGACAACGCGCGCCGTGCCGTTTTCCTCGCGGATCGTGATGGCGGGCAGCTGCCCGTCCGCGCCGAACGCGAGCTCAAATGCCAGCGGCTCAAAGTCGGAGCTTTGCAGCTCCTCGCTCACCTCGTCCATGATGCGCTCGACCGCCGCGCACAGGCGGTTGAACAGATAACGGAAGCGCGCGCTTTTTTCGCACAAGTCCGGCAGCACGCGGTCAATGTATTCCTCGATCGACGCGCGCACGAGCGCGTGCAGCTTGTCCTTCGATAGCGTATGCAGTCCGCCGCACTCCTTCGCCTGCCGCAGCGTATGCTCCATCACATCGTGCACGAACGTACCGATCTGCGGCGCATCAAAGCCCGCGCCCGTGCGCTCCCTGGCTTTCAGGCCGTAGCGCATGAAATAGGCAAAGTGACATGAGCGCGCCATGTCCATGCGCGAGGCGGACAGTGTCACCGCGCCGCCGTAGAGCGCGTGCACCGCGTCGCGCGACAGATGCCCGCGCGTATAGCGCGAAGCGTCCTTCATCGCGGCAAGCGCACGCTCCGCGTCGCCCTGTCCTTCAAAATACTGCCACAGCGCGCCGCCGATATGCTCGCCCGCATACTCGAGCGCCGTCGACTTTGCTGACAGGCGATATTCCTTGTCAGCGCTCTCTGTTTCGACGCTGATCGACGGCAGCAGACGCGCGATGCGCCCGATGACGAACGATGGCCGCTTCTCCGCGCCCTTTCCGTCCGAAACGGGATAGGACACCGTCAGCTTTTCCGTCGGCTGGGCCAGCGCGGCGTAAAGATTCTGAATTTCCAGATGAAACTGCTTCATCCCGTGCGGCGCGAGGAAGATTTGCTGCCTCTCGAGCGCCTCGCGGTCCTCGTCGCGCAGCACGCCGCTGCGGTTCTCCGCCGCAGGCAGCACGCCGTCGTTCGCGCCGAGCAGGAACAGCGCGCGCACCGTGTGGCGGTCGTTTCGCGTCATTTCGCACAGGTTCACCGCGTCGAGCGTCACGGGGATCGTGCCCACGCTGTACTGCGTCAGCACAAGGCGCATCAGACTCGCAAACTCCTCGGCGTCGAGGATCGCGTCGCCCAGGATTTCCACAAACTGGTCGAGCACGCTGCAAAGAATGCCCCACAGCTGCGCCGTTTCCTCGGCGCGCTGGGCCTCGCCCGCGGCGAAAAGCTGCTCAGTCTGCGCCTGCAAGGTCTCCGGCAGGTTCACCTCTTCCAGATAGTCGTACAGCGCGCGCACCTTCTGCTCGGCCTCACCGCTGCCGCCCACGCCTTTTTTTAGGCGCGCAAACGGCCCCTGCACGCGCTCGCGCAGTGCGTTGACCGTCTTGAGCCGCGCCCTTGCCTTGTCCGTCCATTCTTCGCCGTAGCCGTCGGGATGCGCCGACCAGGGCGTCTCGCGCGTCCACATCGCGCCGCGGATCTCCCACTTGAGCGCATAATTTTCCAGAATGTCGCATTCCGCCATGCTGAGGCCGGCGAGGCCGGTCTTGAGACAGCGGAACACATCCTCATACTCAAAGCCTCCGCTCGCGGCGTCGAGCGCGCCGAGCAGCAGCGTCAGCACGGGGCTTTTCAAAATATCGCTGCGGTGGGCATAATAAAGCGGAATACCGTAGCGGGCAAACACGTTTTCGATTGCACCTGCGTAGGAGTCGAGATCACGCGCCGTGACGGTGATCTCGCGGTAGCGGTAGCCCTGCTCGCGCGCGAGCTGCAAAATCTGCGACGCGACCCACTCGCATTCACTGTACGCGCTGCCCGCCTCATAGAGCTCGACGGCGTCAGTCGGCTGGGTAAATTCGTCCGCTGTGCCGAAAAAGCAGCGCTCGATATGGTCGAGCGCGCCGCGCACCTCACCCTGCGGAAGAATCTCTTCCTCGCATGAAACGCCGGCGTCGCGCGCGAGCGCGTATAGCCGCTCACGCACGCGTAAACTCTCGGAAAAGAGCTCGCGGTCCTGCGTGTCGCCAAGGAGCGTGACGGTCACGCTCTTCGCGCGCCGCAGCAGGATACGCAGAATGCGCAGCTCACGCCCCGTAAAATACGAAAAACCGTCGAGGAAAATGTCTTTATTGTCAATATATCCCGACGCTTCGAGGTCTTCCTCCAGCTTTTCAAGCACATCGCGCGCGTCGTGCCCCGGTGCGTGGAGCTTGCTGAGGTAAATGCCGTAGATGAGCGAAAGGTCGCGCAGCTTGTCGCCGCTCTCGCCTTCGATCTGCGCTACGCTCTCGGATAGCTGCTCGGGCGATACGGCGTAGGCCTGCAATTCCTCCATCACGGCGAGCAGGCTCTCCAAAAATGCCGCACGCTGCGACGGGCGCTTGTAGACCTTGAGCACCGGCGCAAGCTCCGTGAGCGTACGCTGGAGCGTCAGGAGCTTTCCGCCCGAATCGAGCGTCACGTCCGCGCTGCCGCCGCAGATGCCCAGCACGCGCGAGGCGAGCAGCTTGAACGTCAAGGCCTCGGCATGGCGCGACGCGGTGTCGCCGCAAACACGGCACAGGTCCATCTCCGCCACATGCGAGGCGTGCTCCGGCACGAGCAGGATTTGCTGCGACGAGTCCCCCAGCGCGGCGATCCTTTGCAGCACGCGCTCGGATTTGCCCGTGCGCGCGCGTCCCATCAGTATGTGCAGCAAGCGTCCTTCCCCCTTTTTCTCTCTTAAACTTATCAATATTTTATCCTAATTTTATCATAGTTTTCTTTTTCGGGCAACGCAGAAAACGCCGTACGCATATTTTCGCCCATCACGGGAAGACTACCGAAGACCAAACCATCTTTTTAAGGAGGGAACTTCATGGTCATCGACAAGATCGCGCTGACGCTTGCTATCATCGGCGCGCTCAACTGGGGCAGCGTGGGCCTTTTCGGCTTTGACTGCGTTGCCTTTCTCTTCGGCGGACAGACCGGTATGCTCAGCCGCGTGATCTACACGCTCGTCGGCCTTGCCGGCATCTGGTGCATCACGATGCTGTTTCGCGAGAAAGAGCCGATGGAAAGCGGCGGCCAGGCGTAAAAAATAAAAGGAGAGGGAGTTCCCTCTCCTTTTATTTTTGCGTTAAAAATTTTCTTTACCGCTCCCCAGTCGCTTCCGCACCTTTCAACTCGCGCATTGAGCGGCGGAACTGACGATAGAATGTGAAGCTCGTCAGCGCCACCGCGCCGAAGTCCGCCACGGGCTCGGCCAGGAACACCGCGAACGCCTTGTCCGCGAAAAAGTGCGGCAGAATATAGATGAGCGGGATGAGCAGGATGATCTTGCGCCACACGGCGAGGAAGAGCGATGTCTTCGCGTTGCCGAGCGCCACAAACGTCTGCTGGCAGGCGATCTGGATACCGAAAATACCGCTGCACCCCATGTAGATGCGCACGGCCCACGCCGCGTATTCGACCAGCGCGGGGTCATTATTGAAAATCAGGATGAACGCGCGCGGGAAGAGCTCGACCAGAAGCCAGATGGCCATTGAATAAGTAAAGCACGCGCGCAGCAGGCAGAAGTAGGCATCGCGCACGCGCTGGACGTTCTTTGCGCCGAAATTGTAGCTCACGATGGGCTGTGCGCCCTGCGTCAAGCCCTGAAGCGGCATGTTCGAAAACTGCATGATGCTCGTCAGCACCGTCATCGTGCCGACAGCCATGTCGCCGCCGTAGCGCAGGAGAGATGAGTTGAAGCAGATGGCGATGAGGCTCTCCGTCGACTGCATCACAAACGGGGAAAGGCCCAGCGCGATACACGGCAACACGATCTTCGCGTCCACGCGCAGGTTCTCGCGCTTTAAGTGCCAGCGCGTCTTCTTTCCCGTGAGGAACGTCATCACCCACACGGCCGACACTGCCTGCGAGATCACCGTCGCCAGCGCCGCGCCGCGCACGCCAAGACCGAGCACGAAGATGAACAGCGGGTCGAGAGCCGTATTTAAGAGCGCGCCGATGAGCACCGTCTTCATGCTCACGGTGGCGAAGCCCTGTGCCGTGATGTAGGCGTTCATGCCAAGTGTCAGCTGCACGAAGATCGTGCCGAGGGCATAGATTCGCATATAGTCGAGCGCGTAACCGACGGTGTTCTCGCTCGCGCCGAACATCAGTAAAAGCGGCTCGGCAAAGGACTCGAACAGCACCGTCAGCACCAGCGCCGTGATCACAAGCATCGTCAGGCAGTTTCCCATGATGCGCTCGGATTTTTCGCTCTCGCCTGCGCCCTCGGCGATCGAGGCGCGCGGCGCGCCGCCGATGGCCATGAGCGACGCGAACGCCGAGATGACCATGATGATCGGCAAGCATACGCCAACGCCTGTGAGCGCGAGTTTTCCGACGGTCTCGGCGGGCTGCATGTGGCCGATGAACACGCGGTCGACCAGATTGTAGAGCATGTTGACGATCTGCGAGGTGATCGTCGGCACGGAGAGCGAAAAGAGCAGCTTTTTGACGTCCCCGTGTCCCAGATCTGCGCGCTTATCCAAAATCATCACCTGAATCTTTCGTATTTTTCCGCATAGGTTGTCAGAATATCATGCCGCGGGGCGTTCGTCAAGCAAGCGGGCCGCGAAGCGCTCTATCATGGCATTTCCATAAAGCGCTTTTGGACATTTTTTCACTTTCTCCATTGCTTTTTCCGCGTGGGCTATTGTATAATTTGTTTTACAATCGCACCAGCGGAGCGCCCCGCGTTCCGCTTATCAAACAAATAACGGAGGAATCACCATGAACGAAAAGTTTTCCAAGCTTGGCTTTTATCCTTCCGACATTCTGCTGCCCAAGAAGGATGTCGATATGAGCAAGTGGGCGGTCGTCGCATGCGACCAGTTCACCTCTGAGCCCGAGTACTGGGAGCGCGTGGAGAAGACCGTCGGCGACGCGCCTTCCACCCTGCGCCTCATCCTGCCCGAGGCCAACCTGAAGGCCCCCAACGTCGACGAGTTCATCGCCGACATCAACGCCTCGATGAGCAAGTACCTCAAAGAGGGCATCTTCGAGACGCTCAAGGACTCCCTCATCTACATCGAGCGCGGCCAGAGCGACGGTAAGATCCGTCACGGCCTCATTGGTATGGTCGACCTCGACCAGTACGACTTCACCCCCGGCTCCGGCGCGCTGATCCGCGCGACTGAGGGCACCGTGCTCGACCGTATCCCCCCGCGCGCCCGCGTGCGCCGCAACGCCCCCATCGAGCTGCCCCACGTCATGCTGCTCATTGACGACCCCGAGAAGACCGTCATCGAGCCCCTGACCGCCGCGGCCGATAAGATGGAGAGCGTTTATGACTTCGACCTGATGGAAAACGGCGGCCACATCAAGGGCTACAAGCTCTCCGCCGAGCAGATCGACGCGGTCGCCGACGCGCTGACCGGCCTCACGACCGACGAGGCGATGAAGAGCAAGTACGGCGTCTCCGGCGTCGCTCCCCTGCTGTTCGCCGTCGGCGACGGCAACCACTCCCTCGCCACCGCCAAGGCCTGCTATGAAGAGCAGAAGAAGGGCAAAACTCCCGAGGAATACCTCGCGCTGCCCTCCCGCTACGCACTTGTCGAGGTCGTGAACAACCACGACGACGCGCTCCAGTTCGAGCCCATCCACCGCGTGCTCTTCGGCGTCGACCATGAGAAGTTCATGGAAGAGTTCAAGAAGTTCTATCCCAACACCCACGAGGGCAAGGGCGAAGGCCATGTCATCGAGGTCTGCTGGAACGGCCACGACGATTTCATCACCGTTCCCGACCCGAAGGTCCAGCTCGCCGTCGGCACGCTGCAGGCCTTCATCGACGAGTATCTCAAGCAGTTCGGCGGCGAGGTCGACTACATCCACGGCGATGAGGTCACCCGCGAGCTCGGCTCCAAGGAGGGCAACATGGGCTTCCTGCTTCCCGCGATGGGCAAGGAGCAGCTCTTCAAGACCGTTATGGCAGACGGCGTTCTGCCCCGCAAGACCTTCTCCATGGGTCATGCACAGGATAAGCGCTACTATGTGGAAGCGCGCAAGATCCGCTGATCAATTACAACCATTGCAGAAAAGCGCCGCCTTGCGGCGCTTTTCTCATCAGGAGGATTCATTATGGATTTGAAAACAGCCAGGATCTGGCAGGACGTATTGCTTTGGGGCGGCGCGCTGGTCTCCCTCGTCGGCGCATGGGGATTTCAAAACAATGTCGCCGCACTCATCGGTCTTATGATGATGGGCGCTTCGCTCATCGTCTGGGGGCGCTTTTACCGCTGTCCCAAGTGCGGCGAACACCTTGGCCGCGGCACACCGAAACGCTGCCCGCACTGCGGTGCATGGGTCGCCGACGAGCCGGAGCCCGAGGAGAAGAAAAAAATCCAGCACAAGAAAAAGAAGCACTGAGCGCACAAGGAGGCCGCGATGAACGACAAAAAGCCCCTGATGGACTATCGCAGGGTCCAAAAGCTCCAAACACCGCTGCTTCTTACCGGCGCGCTGCTCAGCGGCGTCGGCACAAGCGTCAGCGTACCGCTTGTTATTCTCGGTATCGCGATCATGCTCTTTGCCATCGTGATTGGGGTTCTTTACTACCGCTGTCCGCACTGCGGCAGACCGCTCGGACGCATAGGTGAAGGCGGTGCCTACTGCCCCCACTGCGGCAAGGCGCTGAATGCGCCGGTCGAGGAGCCCGTGCGCAGCATAACTGTCCCCGCCTATGCTAAGCTCAACCTGACGCTTGACATTCTTGGCAAGCGCGATGACGGCTACCACGAGATGCAGATGGTCATGCAGACCGTTTCGCTCCACGACGATGTGACCGTCACGCTCACAGACGGCAAAGGCATCACCTGCCGCGTCGACGGCGCGGCGCTTCCCTGCGATGAGCGCAACCTCGCCGTCAAGGCGGCGAGAGCCTTCTGCGAGGCGATGGACTACGGCGGCGGCATCGACATCGCGCTTATCAAGCGCATTCCGTCCGAGGCCGGCATGGCCGGCGGCAGCGCAGATGCCGCGGCGGTGCTGCGCGCGCTGCGCGAGCTCGTCTCCCCCACCCTCACGGACGATCGGCTCGAGCAGATCAGCGCAAGCGTCGGCAGTGATGTCCCCTTCTGCATCCGCGGCGGCACGCAGCTGGCCGAGGGCCGCGGCGAAAAGCTGACCGTCCTCAAGCCCGCACCGCGCTTCTTCGTCGCCGTCTGCAAGCCGGACTTCCCGATCTCCACACCCGCGCTCTTCGCGCGCGTAGACGGCGTGACGATCACCGACCGCCCTGATACGGACGCGATGCTCGCCGCCATCGAGCACGGCGACGCGGACACGCTGTGTGCAAACGTGCGCAACGTCTTTGAGCAGGCGCTCGACGGCGAGCAGCGTGAGCGCATTGAGACCATCAAGCGCGATCTTCTCGCCTACGGCGCGAAGACGTCGGCGATGACCGGCTCAGGCAGCGTGGTGTTCGGCCTCTTCTCTGACAAAGCGGCTTGCCGCAGAGCGTGCGAGGCACTGCAAGGCGAGTGCGTCAAAACTTTCTGCGCCGAATTTGTTTGAAAACTCAGAAAACCGTCCATACTCGAAGCAAATTCTTTGAGATGGGCGGTTTTTCGATGAAATGGACGAAATGGGAGCTTTCCCTTGCCGTTGGCCTCGCGGCCATGCTGCTTTTCTGCGCCGCGCGCGGCACTAATACCCTCCAGTGGTGGAGCGCAGCGTTCTCCCCGCTGTGCGACGGCATCCTGACGCACAGCGCCGCAAGCGGTGATGTCGTAGTGAAGTCGAAGCTTGCGGAGCTGCTGGCTCTGCTGATGGGCGGAAAATGACATGCTCTGCCTGCCATTTGAGCGAGAAAAAGGGAGTCGGCACTTTTTACGCCGGCTCCCCTTTTCATTATCCCTCGCACAGGATGTCGATCAGCTCATCCTTCTGCAAGCCCGCGAAGTAGCGCGAAACGTCCACATCGCCGAGCGCCTTTTCATAGCCCGCGCGGTACGGCGTGCAGCCAACAAAGTGCGCCGCCAGCTCGTCCGGTTCCGAGGCGCTGAAGAAGTCGCCCTTGAATGTCAGGGCCGCGATCTTTCCGTGCTCCACGGTGATGTAGGCCTCGATCAGGCCGCAGCCGTCCACGCGGCGGCGGCGCAGCATCGTGCACGCCGGAGAGAAACCGTAGTTCCAATCCCATGTGGCGTAACGCTCCGCGCGCAGCTTTTCCACCGCCGCAAGGTCGTCCTGCGTCAGCGGGTAGGCCTCGCCCGGATTCTCCTTCAGGATGTTTTCCAGCAGGATGCGGCGGAATTCCGGCAGCGTGACCTTTTCCGGCAGATGCTCGGCAACATTCGTCACGCGGCTGCGCACTGAGCGGATGCCCTTGGTCTGGATCTTTGTCGGGTCGACGCGCAGCGCCTCGCTGACGATAGAGAGGTCCGAATCGAACATGATCGTGCCGTGGTGCATCACGCGTCCCTGGCGGATGTACTGCGAGTTGCCGGAAAACTTCTTTCCGTCGATCGTGATGTCGTTGCGGCCGTTGACCTCCGCCTTCACGCCGAGCGTCGCCAGCGTGCGCACGACCGGTTCGCAGAAGAGCTTGAGGTCCAGCGCATTGCTCTCGCCGACATCTGTAATGAACGTGAAGTTCAGATTGCCCATGTCGTGATAGACCGCGCCGCCGCCGGAAAGTCTGCGCACCACGCGAATGCCGCGCTCGCGCACGGCCTCTTCGTTGATCTCAGCGATCGTGTTCTGATACTTTCCGACAATGATCGCGTTGTCATTCTGCCAGAGCATGAAATACATGCGGTCGCGCGGGAGGCAGTCGAACACGTACTGCTCCATCGCCAGATTGTAGCTTGGATCGGTTGTCATCAGGTCCAGATATGATAGCTTCATGGTCGTGGTCTCCTTCTATCAGGGTCGTTGATTTTCAAGCCTTTTTCAGGGCTGTTATCCTTGTCTTTTCAGCTGCGCGCTCAGCCGCCGCGCCATCAAGCGGTGTCCCTCCGGCGTCGGGTGCAGACCGTCGAGCAGCAGCTCCGAGCGGATCGATCCGTCCGGCGACAGAAAATCCGCGCAGAAGTCGATATACGGCACGCCAAACGCCGTGCAGTACCGCTTGAGCCATGCGCGGTACCCTTTCATCGTCTGCTCTGCCGCTTCAAAATCGACCGCGGCCGCCCACGCCCGCGGCGCATGCGGTGCATCCGCCGGAAGCGGGATACCAACCATCGGCAGCACGCCCGCGGAAAAGAGCTGGTGGATCATCGCGCCCATATTTTCCCGCGCCGCAGCGTCGGAGCCGGAGTAGAACACATCGTTGCTCCCGCCCATCGGCAGCACATAGGGCCGGTCGGCGCCAAGGCCCCCCTCGCGCAGCTCCGCGAGCGCCCCGCCCTGCATGCGCGCCAGCATGCCGCCGGTCGTGTCGCCGTTGATGCCCTCATTGACAAGCTCCCAGCCCGTCTCCTGTGCGCACAGCCGCGTCCACCGCTGAGACAGATGCACGCCGTATCCAAAGGTCAAGCTGTCACCGATGCAGATCAGTTTCGTGTTCTTTCCACCCGCGTTTCTTTCGGATCGATGGTAAGCAAAAAAGCCTTGAAAGTTTACACTTTCAAGGCTTTTCTTGGTGGAGATAAGCGGGATCGAACCGCTGACCTCTTGACTGCCAGTCAAGCGCTCTCCCGGTTAGTGCGGTTACATACCCCTCTAAACCGGGCCAAAAGAGCGCTTCAATACGCGGGCAACCCCAAAACACACCCTGAATGTCTTTCATTATAGTCAAAGAAAGCCCGTATATCAAGGAAAATAATTTTTCGGCTTTGCGTCCCTCCACGGCATGATATAATTTTTGTGTCCATGTTGGAAAGGAGGTGCAGGCATGGGAAAAGAATATATTGCCGGAGAGACCCAACGATACGAAATTGGCGGTCGAGTTTTTATCGTTGAGCCACGGTACAGGAAAGACGGTGAAAGCATGGCAGACATCTTGCTAAAGCTGATGTTTGCCGACTTGGACGAAGAGATGCGAGCAGCAAATAAAACTACAACGGACTAAAATTGAAAGTATCAATCTGGCAGTCAGCAAGAGGTTTTTATTCTAACGGTAAGCTCCCGTTGCCTAAATCTTTATAGGCAGCGGGAGCTTACTGTTTGGGGGCTATTTTAGAAAATCAAAGTCCAATTCAAATGAGGGATCTTTCCTTTTCATTTCTTTTAGTTCCTCAAAGGTGTAGCCGCATTTTTCTTCTATTAGCTTTCGGAGCGCTTTCCTTTCGTCCTCGGATGGAGTAGTATCTTCAATCTCAATCGTTGCTTTACTGCATTCGCTCTGATGGGCTTTATAAAAATCCGTCGCAGCAGTACACAGTTGCCAACACAAAACACCCAAATCAATATCCAAACTCAGTTTTCCATCAGTTGCCTGTGCAGCTTGGACAAATCTGAGGTCTGGATCTCGATTATAATGAATTTCAAACTTATTAATATTCTTTACTGCATCAGCATTACCTAAATCAAAATTACCGCTATGGAGATATGCACAGCGCAATTTATAGCAAATTTCCTCATCAAAACCATCTTTGAATTTAAGCGCACTTATCGGATTTACATATTCACTATACCACTTCTTATAGTGGTCAGCTACTTTTGTATTTGGATAGGCAATATTCCCGCAAATATCTGGAAGAGTTAACGCAATGCCCAACGCCGAATATGGGTAGCCATCTCGCAAAAGGCCATTGATTTCATTCACGAGTTGTTCGATCATTTCTTCACACCCCTTATATCTAAAAGTTTTTAACATCATATCACACTTTTGAATGTAGCACTACCCCAAACAGAGACTATGGGGCGTGTTCATGTATAACACCACGAAGGGAGGTCACTTTCACCCGGCCAGTCTGCGGACTGGCTTTTTTCATACCACGAAAAGGAGGTTTGCAAATGGCAGATGATAAGAAAAACATTCCCGAGGCAGCCCCGCCCGCCGAGACTCCCGCTCCCACGGTAGAAAATGTAGCCGTGCCGGAGCAGCCCGCTCCCGAGCCTGTGCTGACCGACGCGGAGGCGGTCATGCTGGAACATGAGGGACAGGCGGCACTCTTTGAAATGGGCGAGGCCGTACCTGATCCCGCCGACGCTGTTACTCATGCCGAGGTGGAGGAGCCTGCCGCTCCCGAAGTCCCCAAGGCTGAAAAGGAACAGGAGCAGCCGCCCACTCCCGGCAAGGACGATTCCGCCCCGGCACATTCCGGCAAGGTGGTGGATTTTGCCGCTGCCCGTGACGAGGCGGCCAAGGAGGAGAAAAAGGCGGTCAAGCAGAAGCCGCCCACCGAAAAGAACAAGGCTGCCAAGCCCGGCAGAGGCCGTCCGTCCAAGGATGGCAAGGCCGCTCCCGATAAGACCAAGCCGTCCAAACCTCGGGACAAAAAGTCCCAAAGCAAGCCCATCCTGGAGAAGCCTGCCGTGGATAAGGGCGGCGCTCCCGCTGGGGCGGAGGCCACGCCGGAGCCGTCTGCGCCCCGTGACGCCACCCGTGCCGAAAAAGAGGAGATCGTCTATCTCAACCTGTCTGACCTGCACCCGTTCAAAAATCATCCCTTTGGTGTTCGGGACGATGCGGAAATGCAGGGGCTTGTGGAGTCGGTCAAGGCGGCGGGCGTCAATCAGCCTGCATTGGTGCGTCCCCGTGAGGATGGCGGCTATGAGATCATCGCAGGCCACCGCCGCCAGCGGGCGAGTGAGCTTGCCGGATTTGCGAATATGCCGTGTATCGTCCGCAACATGACGGACGATGAAGCCATCCTCGCCATGACGGATGACAACCTCCGCCACCGTGAGCGCATTTTGCCCACGGAAAAGGCGCAGTCACTCAAAATGCAGGTGGAGGCCATCAAGCACCAAGGCAGCCGCCCCGGCGAGGAGGACAAGGATGCCGGAAAACGCTCCACGCAGGTCGTGGGAGATCGCAACGGCATGAACTACAAGCAGGTGCAGCGGTATATCCGCCTGACCGAGCTTGTGCCGGATTTGCAGAAAATGGTGGACGAGAAAAAGCTGGCGTTCACCCCGGCGGTGGAGATCTCATTCATCCGCCCCAAAAATCAGAGGTATATCGCCGTATCCATTGAGGGGCAGCAGTCCTCGCCCTCGCTGTCGCAGGCACAGAAAATGCGGGAGCTGGACAAGGACGGCAAACTCAACGGCGATGTGATCGACGGTATTCTGTCGCAGGAGAAAAAGGAGGTAGACAAGGTGATCATCAATAGTGCGGAGCTGGAAAAGTATTTCGGCAAGGACAAGTCCCCGAGGGAAATGAAAGACAAGATCATTTCTCTGCTGGATGACTGGAAGGCCAAGCAGCCGCCCGAGCTGGGCAAGCCCGAAAAGAAAATGGATTTGGAAAAGTGACCTTGGGACTTTTTGTCCCGAGGTCTTTCGTTTCCCCGGATGGCTCTTGTGGTTATATCCCCCGTCGCCGCCCGTATTCCAGCATGGCCGGGAGCGGGCTGTCAAGGGTGCATCGCACCGCTGTTTTCAGCGGCCAGCCCTTGACCGCCTGTCCCGGCTATGCTTTTTCTCCGGCAAGCGGCGGGGGTATATCCTCCAGAGCCGCCCCCTTTCCCAAGAATGGGAAAGGGCGTGGGGTTTGGGTTGAACTACTACATTACAAAACGGAGGTATTTTACAATGAAACGACCCCTTGCATATATCACCGCCGCATGGTGCGGCAGCGATCACGAAAACACGAAGCTGGCGGCGCAGTATTGCCGCACGGTGTATGAGGCGGGCTTTTCGCCTATCTGCCCGATGCTCTATCAGCCCCTTTTCCTCAATGACGCCGTTCCAGAGAAACATAAGAGCGGCATCGACATGGGGCGCGACCTGCTCCGCCGTTCTCATGTGCTGGTGGTGTGCGGTCATACCGTCACCGAGGCCATGAAAAATGACATCGCCGTTGCCCAGAGGCTGGGTATCACCGCCACCACCCTTGAGGGCATATTGACCGTCAAGGGACAGGGGCGCAGATAAGATGACGGCGCTCCGGCTGGGGAGCCTGTTTGACGGGATCGGCGTGTTTCCGCTGGCGGCGGTGCGCTGTGGCATTGAGCCAATATGGGCAAGCGAGATCGAAAAAGCCCCTATCTCCATCACCAAGCGCCACTTTCCCGATATGGCGCACTTGGGAGATGTGACGAAGCTGGACGGGCGGGATCTCCCGCCCGTCCATATCATCACCTTTGGCTCACCGTGTCAAAATCTCTCGCAGATCGGCAATCGCAAGGGACTTGCGGGAGAAAAGTCCAGCCTGTTCTTTCAAGCTATCCGCATTATCCGTGAAATGAGGGAGGCGACAAATGGTCTATTTCCAGCAATCGCTGTTTGGGAAAATGTCATGGGAGCGTTTTCATCAAATAACAGGATGGATTTTAGAGCCGTCCTATCCGCTTTCACAGACACCGATGTTTCAATGCCTGCTTCTGGAAGATGGGCAGGAGCCGGAATGGTGCGAGGGCGAACGCCTGACCTCTGCTGGCGGCTCATGGACGCCCAGCATTGGGCAAGCCCCCGGCTGGCACGACGGCAGCGCATCTTTCTTGTGGCAGACTTTGGAGGACGGCGTTCCCACGAAATACTTTTTAAGCCCCGAACAATGCAGTCACTTCCTGCGTTTGGCGGAGATCGCGGGCTGCCCGCCGCCTACGGAGATCGAGGCTCTTTTATTGAAGCAGGGCGGTGCGTACCGATCACCCGACCCTTTCAATGCTTCCGTATGCGGGCGTCCGCCAAGGAGCGGACGGAAACAGCGTTCCGAAACAGCTTCGGATTGCCAACTGACCCTTTTCCCACTCTGTTAGCGGGCGGCATTTCGCCCTTTGCCTTTTGGTATGAGGACGATCCAGCCGGGGGCTGCGTCCGCTTTCCCACGGAAGCGGAATGTGAACGGCTCATGGGGCTGCCGGAGGGCTGGACAAGGTACGGCGCGGATGGCGAGGAAATTCTATCCTCCCACCGCTACCGGGCGTTGGGAAACGCCATCGCGCTGCCCTGTGCCGAGTACATCATGGCTGGGATCGCGGAGGCGCTGACAAAAGGAGGTGCAAATGACGGTATTTGAAGCCTACATCACCAACCTCGGCAAATACGCCGAGGGGCAGCTTGTGGGCGAAACGCTGAAATTTCCGGCCACCACGGAGGAGGTGCAATCGCTCTTAAAGAACATCGGCGTGGATGGTGTGCGGTATGAGGAGTTTTTTATCACCGCCTTTGACGGCGATGTGATGGGCTTATACGACTATCTCACCGAGTATGAAAACTTGGACGAGCTGAACCATCTGGCGCACCTCATTTCCGAGCTGGACAGCGACGAGATCGAAACGTTGGAGGCCGCGCTCAACAAGGGCGACCATACTTCCAGCGTGGCGGACATCATCAACCTTGTTCACAATCTGGACTGCTACGAGCTGCACCCCGGCGTGACCGACGATGAAACGCTGGGGCGCATCTATGTGGAGGACATGGAACTACTGGATGTGCCGGAGAATGTGCTGCCCTACTTCGATTTTGAAGCCTACGGGCGGGATATGCGGATCAACGAGGGCGGCCACTTCGCCCCCACGGGCTATCTGACGCGCAGCGGCGACTTCAAGGAGGTGTACCACGGCATCGAGGACATTCCCGCCGAACACCGTATTTTTGCGTACCCCAAGTTGAATATCCGTGAGCAGATGGCGGCCTACAAGGAGGTCATAGACCGTTCATCCTTGGAGGGCAAGCGCCTGCACCCGAGAAAGGAGCATGATGACCGCTGACTTTGGGACAACTTGTCCCAAAGCGGAAAAGAAGGCGAGCAGTTTAGTCTGCTCGCCTTTTATCGGTGCCGTAAATAACACATAGCATTTATTTAGGGGCATTTACGAAGCGTGCGATGATAGATCAAATCATCCGCAGACGGAGTTGTCACAATAGTGAACATTCCCTCTTTGATAAACTTCTCCATCCGCAGCGCGATCCACGCATCTCCGATGCCAAGCTGATTTTTGCCCAGGACATTCCCAATTAGGTTTGCTTCTGAAAATTCGTCCGCTTGCTCGTCCACCTCTCGCAGAATAAAACTGTCATAGATATTTTCCGAAGCGCTCTGAAGTTTTCCGTTGAGATAAATACGCAAGGGGGCGTTTTCTTGTTGGAGCTGTTTCCAGCGCATAGCACAGGCATTTAATAATGCCGGTTTGACCTCCCGTTGCAGAGGCAGATATTTCCCCCATTCTTCGGGCGAGATTTCTCCCCAACCAATGTGCGTACAAAGGGTGTTATCGGTAGAGTATTCCCATTCCGGCAGTTTGACAGCATATATTGAGCCGATTGCGGGCAGCTTTTTGAGCTGCGCCAGCAGCCAATAGAACCCGCAAATTTCATCGGGATTATGGCTATACCAAATCCGCACAGGCTCACCCCGAGAGGCGCGGTCAAGGATTTCGTGCAAAGCCGTTTTCGCTGAGCGGAGTGTCTCCAAAATATATTGTTCATTATCTTCTCTGTTCGGCCAAACAAAGGAGGCTTGTTCTAATACGCTCTTGCGGTTGTTGCCAATCTCATCATCGGAAATATCACCCATGCTCCATGCGACATCGATGCAATAGACATCCGCCGGATTTCCACCTAACGGAATTGAGGTTTCCCATTTGCGGTGAGCCTGCAATTCTGCATCTGCTTTTAATGTTTCAAGTTCTTCCGGGGATATATTTGTACGGCCTGATAAAACAAGGCCGATGGATGCGCTTGAATGTTTATCTGCACCACAGTTTTGTGCCAGCTTTAGACTTCCGTATGCGCTCTTGCTAAATACAGTCTCTATCATAACAATATCTCCTCGGCATTGGACTTCATAAATCAGTTTTCATTATATCCGAGATATGTGAACAATTCAACTAAGGCAACACGGACTTACCATTTTATAACTGTGAAAGGAGGCGATGACGGCTGGTAGACGAAGATATTTCCCGGCGCACGATCGCCATATCGGTAAAGGCGTCGAAGCTGACCGCTCGGGGGCTTGCCTATGTTGTTCGGGCGGTGGGACGCAAAATTGCCAAGGCACACCGGGCAAAGCAGACGCCACACGGCAAGCAGACCGTGAAAAAACTCATGGCGCACAGCGCATCCACCAACAGCCTTGAACTGTCCGGGGATACAAAACTCTTTGACCGCGTAGCCCGGAAGTGGAATGTGGACTATGCCTTTTATCAAACTGAACCGGGGAAATACCTGCTGTTCTTCAAGTCCGGGCAGGCGGACGCTATGACCGCCTGCTTTTCGGAATATTCCCGCAAGGTGCTGGATAAGGCCAAGTCCCGCCAGCCCACGATCCCCGAACAGATGAAGCAGGCGGAACAGCAGCTTGCCAAGGAAAAGCCGCCCAAGGAGCATATCAAGGAGGTGTCGCATGACAGATAAGCTCCGTAAATATGTGCTGCCCAACATTCCCTATGTGTTCATCGGCTGGGTGTTCCTCAAACTGGGGACGGCCTACCGTCTGGCGGCAGGCAGCGATTTTGCCCATAAGCTGCTGGGGCTGGGACAGACCATCGGTGCGGCCTTTGCCGACTTTGCCCCCGGCCTTGCTCTCTTTGACTGGTTGGTGGGCATTGTGGGGGCGGTGGCGTTCCGCCTGCTGATCTACTTCAAAAGCAAGAACGCAAAGAAGTTTCGCCGGGATGCGGAGTACGGCAGCGCCCGCTGGGGAAACGAAAAGGACATCAAGCCCTTTGTCGATCCCAAGTTTGAAAACAATATGCTGCTGACCGCCACGGAACGGCTTACCATGAACACCCGCCCGAAAAATCCCGCAAACGCCCGCAACCTTAATTTCTGCGGGATCGGCTCGTCCGGCTCGGGCAAGACCCGCTTTTGGCTTACGCCCCAACTCCTGCAAGCTCATTCTTCCTATGTGGTGGTAGACCCCAAGGGCGGTGTTCTGGGGCAGGTCGGCTCTTTCTTGCAAAAGCGGGGCTATAAAATTAAGGTGTTCAACAGCATTGATTTTTCAAAATCCATGCACTATAACCCGCTGGCGTATATCAAGACCGAGGCTGACATTCTAAAGTTTGTCAATGCTCTCATTTCCAACACCAAGGGCGAGGGCAAGGAGGGCGACCCGTTCTGGACGAAAGCGGAAACACTTTTATATTGCGCCCTAATTTTATGATTACGATTGATTTTTCGCCCTTACTCATAAAAAAATAATCTGCCGGACGACGGCAAAAGAAAAAAAGCCGTCGTAAAGCAGATCTATTAACGCGCCTATGCTATCTTCCGGCGGCTTTGAAAAAACAGAGCCGCCGTTTCTTTTTGCGAAAAGCAGAAACCCGACGACCTAACACCGTGTAAATCCACGGCGGCATATAGGAGGATTGCCGCCGTGTCTATGCTTGCCTTTTTTCACAGTACCCATGACCTGCACCAGCTAAAAAAAGTCTGTTCCCAGCAGCGGAGCAATGCGGTCAGAAGTATGCACTATACCATGTAACTAAACAGCAAAATATACTCTATTACGCTCGTATGGCTTTATGCCGTCC